>Ga0315900_10002656_pt1 | contig 26953 bp, 20 predicted proteins | sample LakEriMetagenome_FD_203521 | JGI IMG/M metagenome (GOLD analysis project Ga0315900, IMG submission 203521) | Freshwater fungal communities from buoy surface, Lake Erie, Ohio, United States - Buoy 12 MA114 | ecosystem: Environmental > Aquatic > Freshwater > Lake > Lake biofilm | place: USA: Lake...
TGGGATTAGCGTTAGGATAAAAATTATTAGAAAGCTCTGAAAATCCTCTTACAACATAATCAAACCTTTTTATATTTTCGTCTATAGAATTGTTTAACTGATCCGCAGCTTCCTTAAGATCTAAATAATTATTTCCGGGAGAATCAGTCTCACCAAATACTAATCCATTAGAATCTTCAGTAACCTTAACCCTATCTCCATATTGTAATGAATATAGATTAAACCCTCCTAGCCAATCATTATGATAATCGTACATATCCCAAGTATGGGCATAAGCTTTTTCGAAAGAAAAATCTTCAAAAGTTTCCCACGATAAGCTTTTAGTTCCCCAATATCTCATTTCCTTCTTAGGTAATAAATTGAAGTCATAATAAACATACTCCTCCCTTTCATTTAATCCGCCAGAGAAGGTGTTAATTGGAGTAGTTATTAAAAGAGATCCAGTTGTCTGAACTATAAATTGTTTACCGTTCCAAAGACTTCCAGAATTATTAGGTGCTTGAACTGTAAAAGTTTTATAATTAGTAGTAACAGAATCCACTAAATTTATAACCTTATACTTAGGATCTAGAGGAGACGAATTAATTATACTATATGCTAAGCTAGTAGTTGAGTTTAAATCTCCTTGGAAATTACAGTCTGCTATTAAAACAGCATCAGCATAAAATTTAATATTACCTGTTCCATAAACATATCCTCCAGTTATTGCTGTTATAATAATCTCCGGTATTTGGAATGTGTTAGTTCCTGTTACTGTAATAGGATATTGACCTAATGAAGATCCTAAAGAATCATATATCCAAACAGTATTCCCCGACGAGTATCCATGGGGAGTTAATGTTGTAACTTCAGCTAAATCATATCCTCCTCCAATATAGTTACTAACTATTGTTGCTATGTCAATTTGTTGAACTCCGACATCAAACGTAACGGTAGATTTTACCTCTGGTAATTTGGTTAATACCTCACATTGCTGTCCCTCATTAAAATTATTAGAATACTCTGGGTAATTCTGTATAAAATCAGATATGCTTAGTATTTTATTTGTGTTTTCTACTGGGAATATCCATTGTGAAGGATAGCTTTCCCATTTCAAAGGCATATTATCCCAATCATAACTTTCAGATTCCCTGAATCTAGTTAATGTATTTAATTCTATTCCTCTCTTATCTACTTTTACTACGCCCCTTTTTATACCTAATGATATAGAATTCAATGTATCCCAAACCCTACATTTTATATTATATTCACCAGAGTAAGGTAAGAAATGAACTATAGTTTCCAATTCTGGTAATCCTCCTCTTGTTTGATAGTAGTAAGGCTTATCGTCATCGTCTTTATAAATAGTCCATTCTATCTCATAAAAATCTAAATAAGGTAATCTATTCCATGAATAGAATCCATTACTCTGTATAAAGTTCTCATAATAATCAAATACGTATGAACTGAACCCTAAATTAGTAGGACTCACTTTCCAATTTGAATATTCTCCAGCTCCTCTAGTATAAATCATCTGTATATAGAGGTTTCCTGTTAATGTATTATAGTCTCCAGCACTACAATATCCAAGAACTAAATTTCCTGGCGAATCTACTGACTCAACCCTTACAAAAATAACATCTGGAAAAGTTGTGTCGAACCAATTATTTCCTGTGCCTATATTAATATTAATTCCCACAGGGAATGTGGTTGGCAAAGTAAATAATGAAGTGCTATAAACTGTTTGTAAGCTACCCCCAGGATTAGGAGATGTAGTGCTTGAATAGCTAGCTATTTGTAAGTCTGTTCTAGTTATTGTTGGATCTAAAGAGTTCCAGCTTCCACTCAATTCTTCCCAAGATAGATTAAAGGTATCATTTTTTATAATAACTGGACATCCAGCGGGAAAAACATAATCACTACCATCAGAGAAAAGTTTATATCCAGGAGGATCATAATCTCCGTCACCTAAAAATTTAGGCATTTCTCCATTTGTAATGTCCTGATAGAAAAGATTTACTGCATTTTCTAATGATGGTATAGTGGAGATAGGATATTCTTGAAAATATGAATAAGGATCTACTGTGTTTCCGTAATAGCTTATTCCCTCTTCTACTCCATTTATATTTGGATATAAAAGACCGCTCTGATTTGGTTTTGTATAGAAAGGTCTAAGATCTTCTACGTATCCTCTTTCGGGATAAACATTAAAACCTACTTTTATACCCCCTTTTATTTCAGTGATATCTACAACATCAGTCCATCCTCTTGTTTTATATAAATTAAAATATACACCCTCTCCTGTAATATCTATTATCCTAGCATTTAAGGGAAGGTAGTCTCTTTTAAGTCTTTGCTTTAATCCAAAAAGTTTTATTAGTACCTCTTCTGGACTAAAAGCAAAAGCATCTTCAACTATTGGATATCCGTACTGATCCTCCTCCTGATCTTCTACTACTCTATTTATATCATAGAATAATCCAAATAAAGCAGTTTTCTTATAAGACTTGGACGGGAAAAGACTTTCGAATTGTTTTTTTAAACCAAACGTACCGTCTTTTTTCTTACCGTATATTTCTACCTGCTTAAACTTTCCCTGGTTCTCATCCTTTATTAAACTACTTATTAGTTCCAATTTATTAAGTCCCTCTATATTAGGCTGACTTAATTGATTTAATATTTTTTGGTTTTGTTGTAGTGGTGTAAGGGTATCTGCTTCGTCAGTTTTTATATTAAGCCAATATTCTTTAACTCTTAGATCATAATAACCAAAGAATTTTATAGCATTAAAAAGAGATTTATATGATCCTAAATAAGGGAAAATGCTCTCTCCTGCTAATAAAAGCTCCTTTCTTTTTTTGTTTATTATTTCATAGTCAGGAAATTCTTCTTTTATATCACTTTCTCTTACTATTAAAGCATCATCTGGATTAAAAGATCTTCCGAAATTGGAGAGAGTAACAGACAATCTGCTATCTTCTCCTTCAACCTCACCATGTAGTTCTACTTTTAATATAGTTACTGGATTATTAGGATCTGTATAATCCTCTATTATTAATCTCCTATCATATATTCCTTCGCTATCAGAATTTAAAGCTATGTTTATCTGCATAGAAGATGGACTGATATCACTACTAACAACCAATCCGCTAGGAGATGCTACAACGTCACCAGGAACTATCTCTGGGTAAAATTCTACGTTATTCGCTTTAACTAATACAGGAGCATCAAGATTTCCATCCACTCCCAATTCATATGTGTATATGATAGAAGAAACATTAGTACTTCCATCATAATCTGATTCCCATCTTGTTCTCCATACGGAAGGACCTGGACTAACACCATATGAATGTGGAAAACCATATTTTATTTCAGATAGAGGGTTTAGAAATTTTTCTATTATAAATATATGTTGGACCTCAAAAAGCTTCTCAGAAACAATAGGGAAAAGTATTGCACCCTCCCAATAATTACCATTCCATACAAAATTATATTGATCACCTTTTTTATCAAAAAATAAAAGATTTTGAAAATTCATCTTATCTTACGTATTTATTATCTTTTGGAACGGTATAATTAAAATAGTTCTTTATATACTTAGCTGCTTCGAACCAGTTATAAACAACTTTTTCCATACTAGCTAAAATATCCATCCTATTAGAATCTCCGTCTAATACAGGATTAGAAAGTGTTTTTTCGAATATTTTACCTTCATAATCAAATCCCAAATTAGATCTATCGTCGTTTTGGGTATTTATAAATTCGTACCAGCTTTTTTTATCCATTTTAATTTCCTGTATTTAAAGAACTTTTTAATATGCTATTTACTTTGGAATTATAAGTATTAGCTACTATAGATCTAATATCTATGTTTATAGAAGAAAGAGTTGTCATACCAGCTCCTAGATCATAATATATTCCATTCCTATCTTCCCATCCCCCCGATATTATAACTATCTCATCTTTTCCTATAACTATATCACCAAATTCATCAAATCCTATCTCTGGTGAATTTGGACTTTGTGCTTTAGCTGCTTCGTTTTCTTCCCCTACAAAATATAAAGAAACTGAATCTACACCCTGTATAGCCTCAACAGCTGCAATTAAATCTGATCTAGGTATCTTATCCCTTCTTCTTATATTTAAGAAATAGTCACTCATAGTGTTTACTATCTGCGATTTTATGGTATCGGGATCATTACCTTCAAATATAGTAATAGCTATGTTTATTACATATTTTTTTATTACAGGATCTAGTATTTTAACCTCAGTTGTAACTATTTTCTGTCCACTTTCGTCTAACAAAGCGTAAATACTATTTCTTTGTGCATTAGTTAATTTAAATCTTGATACTGGTATATCAAAATATGTTTCATTACTTTTTAGTGTTATCTGTATATCAGGAACTAAGATAAGGTATATTATATTGTCGTCATCTATGTATTGATCATCAAAAGTTGTAAATGCTTCTATTATAGAAAACTGACCAAATTTTTCAAAATAAGTTATGTAATTAGTCGGATTGGCCAAGACAAAACTTCTTGAAGTTTTAGGTGCTATTAATCTAGTTAAATCTATAGATTCTTGATTAGCTCCTAATTGTGGAATAACTGTACAGCTAACGCTTAAAACTTCAGAAAGAGTTACACCATTACCAAAAAGATCTGTACCCTCCGAATCGAAATTAAATATTATCTGTGAAGAATCCTCTACTATAATATTTCCACTAGATCCAGCAGATTCTAAATAATTTACTTGTATAATAGAGCCAGGTGCTGGAGGAAGACCAAAATTTGTATTACCAAAGAAAATGTCTATACCAGATATTATAGAGCTTCTGACTATATAGCCTCTACCATTTCTAGGTATGTCGTATAAAGATTCGTATCTTTTCCACTCCACTCCGTTTATTTTTACGTCAACCTCGAAGTTTTCTATTCCAGAAGTACCTCTGGAAGATATATTAAAGCTCTGTAAAATATCTCCAGATCCAGTATATTGATTAGTACTTATTGTTCCTTCTATTATAGAACAAAGTAAATTGGAAGACCCATCTAAATTTAATCTAGTATATTCTTGTGGAAATTTCAATAGATATGTTTTTCCATTGTTGACACATTTTATTTCAGAGTTTTTTGGAATTAAAACCGCGCCACCTCCTATATTTTCTGCGCCCCTACCATTCCATTTTATAAGTACCTCTCCTTTTGCTGATATACTTCTTGTTGGATTATGGCCAGCAAGAGTAGCAAGACCGTATACGGATGATTCTCTAGTTGCGGTATTAATATTTAATTCCGTTATGGAATCTTCAATAAAAAATAAAACAAATTGTGAAAGATTGTCAAGTACAAATATTATCTGACCCCATACAGAAGCTACAGTAAATAATTGGTTAGACATCCCATATCTTGCCTGTATTAACTCAAAAGTTTGGGTTAGAAGGTCGGATATTTTAGCGTTACTTTTCGATAATAAATCCATATTTATAATATTTTAATTCCTAATATAGGATTACCCTTTATTGCAAAATCTATTACACAGGCATCTCTTGTTTCTCCTCTTAAAAATCCTATTGTGTATTTCACGTCGAAAATACTAAAGGCCATAGGAACATATGTGGCTAAGTGAATATCTATTGCTCTTGATAGCGTTGATTCGTCAACCTCGAGATCAAATATTAATCCCTCTAGATCTATACCAAAATAAGGATCTCCTAAAACCTCACCTGGCCTCGAGAGCATACAATTTTTAATCATCCCTATCAAGATTTCCACATCATCATTAGTGTGAAGAAACCCTTCCTTATAATTAGGATCTTGAGGTCCCCTCGGATAAATTTCACTTAATCTTGCCATGTTGATCTATATATTCCAATAAAAAAATACCCACTTATTTTACCGGATTTTATTATTTAATATTATAGACCGAAAATGGAAAATATATTCTACAGAATATTATTTTTTTTAATTCCACTGTAAGAAGTATGAAGGAGTGTTCTCGTCTTTTATCATCTGAATTATTTCAGTTTTTTCAGTTGATCCTATAGTTTGAATATTATTATAGTTAACTCTAACACCACCAGGAAGATTATATTCAAAAGTACCTAACAATCTACCTATATTTATTTTAGCTTCAGCTAAGCAGAACCTTACAAATAATTCATCATCATATAAGCTTTCTTCTGGTATATCTATATAAGCCCTTATCCCCACATCAGTTCCGCTGTATAATGAACTTGAGCTACCACCATCTGTTTGATATGTTCTATTAGGATCTCTACCGTTTATAGTTAGTTTTTTTGTGTTTTTGTTATAGTTAAAAGCATAAGTTTCTAATAAATATGCCTTTGCTAAATCGAAGAAAGAATATAAAACAGTTCTATACACTAAATTATCCCCTGCAAAAGGAGATAACATAAGTTCCGACCCTAGTAGTTTAGAATCACCAAAATCTTTATCAGGGGTTCCTATCAATCCAGCTCCGTTTACTTCTCTAACCTCGTAAATAGATCTAACACATTGAGGAAGCTGTATTTGTCTAGTAGCTCTAAATGATGGCGTCGAGAATAATTCTCTTCCTAATACAAATATCCTATCCTCTACAGCATATTGATAATTATCATAAAAATAAGCTCTAGCTCTTTTTATTATCCTCTTAATTTCCTGCTCGTTTAGATTATAAGGCAAAGCACAAGAATGAGATATGTCATCCTTTATTTCTTGGATTAAGTCTGCTTCGGTCATATCTATTAATTATTTGATTTAAAGTTTACCCCAGGTATTCCTGAAGGTTTAGAATTATTATCAGAAAATCTAGCTGGAGTAGAAGGCGAATCCCCTTCGTTTCTATTAGGGAAAGGTCTTTTCTTAGAACTTCCTTTTAATTTTTTATCGTCGTCTCCATCTTTAACTATTTCTGTCTCAGGAGATATAGTAGCAAGCTTACCTATAAATCCCGATCTAATTATTCCGCCGAAAACCTCACAATTAATTTCCTTGTCTTTATTATCTATATAGCTATCATGGACAGTGTTAGTAAAATAAAGATCCGAAGTCATAATCTTAGATCTACTTATTTCATTATTTGTTATTAAATCACAATCTTCTAGGGTTGAATCGTTTATTTTACAATTAAACAATCTACAATTAAATACATTACCAGCTATTTCCCCTTCTAATATGTCATAATCCTTTAAAAGATAGGCTCTAGTTGTTTTTACGTCTTTTAGCTGGAATTTACCTAAGGAGCTATCATAATTAATTACTCCTTCTTTTATGCTATTCTCAACTATTAAATCGTAAAGTACTTCCCTTATATTTAGGAAAAAAGATCTAAGTATTTGTGGATCAGACCTTAAATCCACCATTATATTCATGTGTGGATAATTCTTCTGAAAAGCGTCCGGATCTATAAATGTAGATGAGTTTTTGTATATCTCATTAAGGAACATTTTAAGAGTCTTAAGATCGTTATCAGTAAATCCTGTATTGAATTGTAGTACTCCAACAGTATAGGTAATTATATAGTCTATTATTTCCTTAATAGCAGAATATCTTTTCTGGTAATCTTTCCCACCAAGATATCTAACCTCGAAATATCCTTCGGGAAGTTTTAAGAAATTTATCCCCATATTTTTTTCAAGAGGAACTTCAAATAGATTTTTATCAATAAATCCAATATTGCTAGGATCTACGAACTTATTTGATGGAATAATTCTTTTTATAGATTTAGCATATAAAGATCCCATTCTATCAGGGAATCTTTTATAGATAACATTCTCATCAAATCCAAGAATAAATTTAAGAATATTTAGTTCCGTCATTTTAGGAACTTCTGGATATATTGATGTATCTATGCTAACACCAAACTGAAAAGCACACTTCTTATCCGTATACCCATTCTCATCTATCCATTTTAAGGTTTTTATTAAAATAACTATAGCCTCGAAATAAGGAAGAGGACCCGTGATGAATTCTACCATCTTGGATCCTCCTGAATAATCCGGCTCTAATTTAAAAATATCCTTGTTTGGTTTAAAATTAGAATGATACTTATTAAAAAGAAGTATTTTCTTTCCTAATACCTTTCCTAGGCCCTCGCATATTTCATTCCTATTTAAGTTACTATAAAACTCAAATTCGAAACCAAGCTTAACTGAGTAGAAAAAATCATTAGTAAGTAGATTAGCCAATTTTTATTTCTCTATTAATTGTATTTTAAGTGTGGAACTATCCACGCTTAAGATCGAAAAATCAACCGATTCTCCAACCTCGTATTCTTTAATAGAGTTTACTAATTTTTCTTTTTCGATAAGACCAGTTAGACCATTTTCCATCTTTATGAAAATACCGAAAGTTTTAATTTTAGTAACCTCTCCTTTATATATTTTCAAATCGGTATTTTCCCCCAAAACTTCAGAAGAAGTATCCTTCATTTCTTGGATATTTTTCATCTTCTCGTTTGGTTGGGTAACTGATAAATTTATTCTTTGTGGATTTTTAATATCCATTACATAAAATTCGATGCTATCACCAGCTTTATATTTTTCTAGATTTCCTCTGTTTGTATCGTCCATAGGTATGATTCCTGTATAGATATCATCCCATTCTACAAATACTCCATTACCTGATAGTCCTGTAACATTACCTTGATATTTATTAGAGAAAGAAAGATCTTGAACTGCACGATCTATAATTTTTCTTAAATATTTCTTAAATGATACAACAAAAATATCTCTTTTCTGATCGTAGACTTCAACCATCACGTTTAGTTCTTTACCTACATAATCTGCAAAATTCATAATTCTGTTTGCTGCAGCTAGACTTCCAGGAAGGAAACATTCAATTCCAGATAGATCAACCATGAATCCTCCGTTACAAACATTCTTAACTTTAACCTTGAAAGCGCAGTCCTCTTCTTTTATTGATCTATGTAATTCTCTTTTAAGTGCTTTTTCATATCCAGCAGAAACAGATCCATTGAAAGATCCAGAAGAATCCTTAGTTATCACAACATCTAATACGTGACCTGGATTCATCTCTATCGAAGGATATCCAAGCTTTCTCATATTCTTTTCTTCCTTCTTCGTGTCTATTACAATAGTTTGACCAAAAGTGGTCTCTCCTAAAGCTATTCCTTTATCAGGATCAACAGATGTTACTGTAATTTTTTCTACTGAATTGTTTTGCAAATCTTTACCCGATATTTTCGCTGAGTCGTCAGGAAATGTATTTCCGTAAAGTGAAGCTAGTTTTTCCCTTTCTTCTGTGTCATATTCGAAAAAACTAAAATTTTTATTTTTCATGTTATTTGGGTTTGTATTGGTTTATACTATAAAATTGGATTAAAATTTCCAAGAAATTAATATTTTTTCAAATTAAAAGCTTTTTTTAATTCAGATGGCAATTCGGGGATAGGATACACAGGATCTGCAGAGCCTAAGAAAAATTTAAACAATCCTGAAACATCAGCTGCGCTTCTTAAGAATTCATCTATATAAACAACATAATAAGTGTTTCTTAAGCTCATTCTTCTCCAAGCAGGATGATCGTCGCTCATTATTATAGGATTTAAAATGTTTAATAAGTTTCTTCCTAATAGTACAGCTAATGGCCAAGGTATTTTTGAAAGTAGTTCTGCAGAAGCAGAAACCTTAGGGAATACTAATTTATCTCCCAGTGGAGTTTTAGGTAAACTTTTATAATATTCCCAGAATAAGCTATATACTATTCTAGCAGGAGGAGGAGCACCTAACCCTATTAGAGCCTGCTCTATCATATCAGTTGGTCTAGCAGGGGGAAATACTGGAACGTTTAAAATATTTAAGAATGCTGGAACTTCAGGAGATTCTGGATTTACTAGATCTAATACTAAATTTTTAGACATCTTTTGAATATCCTCAGGATTAAGATTTAAAAATTTAGGTGAATCAACATCTTTTATTTCAGGCATAGCTGCTTCCAATGAACCATTATCTAGACTTTTTATTAGAGCCTCTATTAGAAACGATTTTATTTTAGATCCTGGTATAGTTACTTGTATAATTCCACCAAGGCCTGGGGTTTGTGTTAGTTGATCTTGCTTAAGTGGAAAAACCGTAGGCATTTCAAAAGCAGCAACAGCATTACCAAATCCTCCGTTAAGAGCACTTAAGCATGAAAGTGGTCCTTTAGGATACGGAAAATTAGAAATTAAAGGATCTTCCTCATCTAGTGGTCTAACTGGATCAAAAGGGCCTATTCTGCTAAGTCCAAGTTTTTTAGAAACCAATTTCTTTAAATCTTTTACTCTTATAACCAATATAGGATTTTCTCCTTCATATCTAACATATCTAGAAAAATCTTCTTTCCTATATTCTATTGTAGAAAGACCCTCCATTATTCTAAATTTAATAGCCTCTATAATGGGATTTTTTTTTCTTAAAAATTTTAATGTTCTAGGCGCAGAATTCGTTATCTTTATCTCTGGGAATTTAAAAATTCCTTCAAATTCACTACTTTCAACTATTGAAAATGCACCATCCCTTACTTTTTTAATAACAGAGAATCTATTACCCCATAAAATTATCTTGGTTATTATTAAAGACGCACCTCTTATCAGTTTAACAAGATCATTAAATTCGTCATCTGACATAAGTCTAGGATCCCTATCTCTTCTTAGGAATATCTTGCTTGAATTAGCAACTTCAAAATTTTCTAAGAAATATTTAGGTGGACAAACTATTTTCATAAGTTTAAGTACCTCTCTCATCTCATCTTTAAAGTTTATAAAGTTGGGGCAATCTATAGGAACTAAACTTGCTTTCATCTCCTTTAATATTCTAAGGGATCTTATTATACCAGGTATATCAATTTTTAATTTATCCTTATCCTTAGGAAAGTATATAGATTTAGGATCTGGTATACTTTTATCTAGATAGTTTTTTATTACAGTTTTTAATGATTCCTTTCTTTGATTTACTAAAAGATCTAGCTGTTTTTTTTCTTCTGTTAAATCTGGCTTAGGAATATCAAGCAATGCGCTCTTGTTTTTATAATCCCTCTCTTTATCCCTTATTGATTTTTTAAGTTCTCTTTCCTTTTGTTGTTGTTCTCTAATTTTCTGTATATCACCAGGAGGAGGAACACTATCAAATATTTTTGATAAATTACTCCTTATCCCTTCTAAAACCCTTTGTTTAGAATCCTGGTTATCTAATCCAAATCCAGGAAGCGGTATCAATTTATCAGGTATACCAAAAGATAGAGCTTGCTTAATTTTTTCAAAAGGATCTTTTATAACAGGATCAGATTTTCTAGGAATAAATCTGGGTCCTCTTAATCCGGTAAGGAAAAAAGAACTCCCCGTTAAAAACTCTTTTATGTAGACAAGCGGGGTTGGCATAAACCCTCCTATAAAAGGAATGAATATAACCAGCAATCCCAAATTAAAAGGAAGGGGTATTAATATAGGAGGTACTATAGTCCATATCATAGGAAGCGGTATCCTTATATAAGGATTTCCGTCTATAGGATTAGGAAAAGGTATAGGTATAAAAGATGGCGGAAGATATCCCACGGGCCAATATTTTAATCCCAATCTTACTGAAGGACCCTGGGATAAAAAGTATTTAGTATCTTCAATTGGAGGAAGACCGTTAGGGTATGGCAAAAGACCAACTTTTGTTACATCCTTACAAAATTGTTTCCACCAGCACCTTTGAAAAATGGTTGGACAATCAGAGCTAGGAGGAGATGATAATAAATAATTTTTTGTTTTAAAATCAGAACCAGGCTCGCCACAACAAATAGGGGGGCAATTCTCAGGATCATCCTCGTCTGGCTCATTATTTACTCCTGCACATTTAACATCAGAAAATCTTTTTTTAACATTCTCCGGGCTTACAGAATCGTTTATCTCACTAACCTTTTGTGAAGCAAGAAGCATAGTATCCCTTATCTGCTCGTACTTATTTTTTACATCTAAATAATTTTCATATATTCTAATACCTATTACATCAGAAGCAGGTAGTGTTTTTGCTAATCCCTCTCCAGCCTTTATTGCTTTATCTCTTATATCTTTTATAGCAGGGTCTATATACTGCGATTTGCTTTGTCTATATTTTTCATCCCACTTAGGTTTAAAATTACTATAGAAATCTGTAAAAACTGGTGTTGGTTCTCCGTCTTGTGTGAAACTTGAAGGTCTGTTTTTTGAAGGATCTCTAGCATCATTATCTCCTCTTTCTTCTGCGGTAAAGAAAAGCCAATTAGAAGAAGATTTTTCTATGAGTTGCCCGTATAATATTCCTCTATCCTCTACTATTTTATCTATTATAGATTGCTTAGAGTCATTTGTTTTAATTATTTTTTCTATAAAATCATAGAACTTAGCAACATCAGGAAATCCTGTCTTTATATTGTTTATCTTTATATACTGATATGATGTTAAATAGTCAGCTTTAGTACCTCCCAATATTCCACCATTGCCAGAATATTCATTTCCTATTTTTATTTTTTCAGCATCTGGTTCATCTACCTCTGATAAAGGCTCAGCAGATGATCCGGAGAAAGTAATCTTTCCCGGTTTTTTAACTTTTTTATAAGGTAAAGGAAAGCCGTAATCAGATACGAACGATAGCTCGAATTGTAATTCACTTAGTGACTTTACGAATTTAGTTTGGTATCTTATTGAGAATTTTTTTAATGCTTCTAAAAAATCGTACCCATAGGAATCGTATGTGTAAGAAAGACCGGTAGCTAGATTTTGTGCACTGCTTTTAAATACTCTTTCGTTTATATCTAGTGATGAATTTCCTTGACCATATAAATCAGTTGTTGCAGTATTGGTTGGAATAAAAGATTTTTCAACATCTCCTATGGTAACAGGAGCTTGCTTTCTTTCTTCCAGAGTAGAAATAGAGGCATTTAATAAATCCTCCGTTTCTTTTATTTTATTTTCTAATATTCCTATAAAATTCCTTTCTATAATTATTATTCTTATATCCTCTACATTTTCCTTAAATTTTATTATTCCTTCGGAAACTGGCCAAGATGCAGTGGACTCTTCGTAAGTTATAGGAGATTTGTTGGCATTTATTTGATTATTAAAAAGAATCTCTAAATCCGGATCGCTTAATTCTGTATCATAAACGTTCAATAAAAAAAGATCCTCTGTAAATATATTGTTGTTCTCTAAGAAGATCTTTTTGTCGTTACTATATTTAGTATTCTGATCGATTAATTCTTTCTTATACGCTTTTATTTCATCGTTATAAGTTAATATTTCGATCCCTAAACCAAAATCGCTAGGATCACCACCATCATTTTTAGGAACTCTAGCAATCCAATTCTCATATAAAGATTTCTGATATTCGTATATCCCCTCATAATGATATAAAATTTCCTCTAGACTTCTTTCTAAATTTTGCCATCTAGCTAATAATTTTATGTCCTCCTCAAGCTTTTTACTTTTATCTAGAGCTGATGATATACAAGAATCTATTGCATTAACATCTACCGGAGATGGTACTGGATCTGGTAAAGTTTCTCTATTGAATTCGTATGTTGGCGGATCACAAAATTCGTCTAATATATCTTCGAACGAAGACTTAGTTAATATAGGATCTCCAGTTATAGGATCTTCTGGTACTCCGGGTAAACAATCATCATCTATAATTGGATCATCACCATCAGGAAAAAAATTAGCATCAAATCCGTCTATCCTTTCAGAGCTTGAATTTTCAACTCCATCACAAGGATTAGTATTTGCATTCTGGTCTTTTAATAAACCGTTTATTTTTTCTAATGCTCCGTCTATGCTTAGATCGTCTCCTCCTATCTTTACATGGACTATTTGTGTTTTATTCATTATAAATTCTAGGGGTATATCAAAACCTAGAACTTTCATTTTTCTTTTCTTTCTTGAACCAGAGTTAGAAGGTTTTCCTAAGATTAGAGGATCTATATTATCAAATATTTTTTCATTTATTTTTTCTAATAAATCCTGGTTTTTTCCTTTCAGATATTTAGTTATTCCTGATGAAGGTATTTTTTTAGAAAAACCAAGATCCCTATTTCCTACACTTACTCCTAGATCCTTTTCTGTTACGGATATATTTTTCTTATACTCATCAGAATTTACAAGCTCCTCGTATAATTTTTTATCCTCTTTTTTTATAGATTCTAAAATGATTCTACTATATAAATCGTCTCCCTCATATTTACAAGATAGGTCCTCTATTTTTTTTAATGATATAGGAGGACCTTGAGGTTTTAAGCTATCTATTATGTTATCTACTTCCTTTTGACTTTTTTCTAATTCCTTATTAAATCCCTCTTTAGATTGTAAATCCTCATAAGGTATATTAAAATCTTGTCCACCTGATATTATATTTAATATCTCATCAGTAGACATTTGAGAAAAATCCTTTCCTAATAATTCATCTATTCTAGATCCTATTTCCTCTGCCATACTAAACTCCTGTTATTCCTGTAGCTCCAGTAGGTCCTGTAGCAGATCCTGTTACACCTGCTCCTGTTACACCTGCTCCTGTCGGATTAGGTATACCTACCGGAGAATCATTATTTATTGGAACAACAGGAAAATCAGGGGAATTTTCTCTTGTTACTCTAACAGTCTGACTTGTAGCAAGCTGTTCAAAGCTAGATGCTAAAGTTGAATTAACCCCTGGGGTAGCTGGAAGTTTACTGTCTATAGATATTGCTAATTTTTTAAGAAAGTCCCAAAGAGGTTCTGCACATACAGCAGAGAACAAAGGAGAATGACCCAAGTTGGTTGTTTTTCCGTCCATCCAAACTTCTTCAGAACTATGTTTAATTCTTGTTATAGCAGTATTCTCTATTTCTTGATCCGCATACTTAGTTATCTTTCCGCCTTTTAATTCTATAGATGATGTGTCATCAGCATGAGTTATTAGTATAGAGTTATCATTTCTTATTATAATTTTAGATTCTTTTAAATCTATTACAAGACCTTTCTCTACAGTATAATACATTTTAAGTCTCTCTATCCCATCATAAATAATAGAATGAGCTCCATCATAACTAGCACTTATCTCTTCAATTAAATCTGGAGCAAGTTCCTGTACAGCTTTGTATTCTGGACTATAATAATTACCATTATTAAATTGAACGTGAACTACCGATCCTAATTTAGGAACAGACATTCTACCAGATCCTCCTCCTAATCCATAACTCTGTTCAAATCTTTGATGTGCCCAAGGAAGATCCTCGTCTAGTATATCTGGATCAAAAACCCCAAAGACTCTAATCTTAGCTCTACCTTTGAATTCTGGATCCTTGTTATCTACAACAACACCTAAATAATGAGAGATCTCAATATTAGGTCTTTCTAATTTATTTCTGTCTACTAATCCCATTTTTAATTATATAAGGATTACCTTAATTGTTTTCATTATTAGCCGAAGGATAAATTCTACCTATTCTAGAAACATTAACTGGCGAGTTTTCTGTTTTATATTCGTCGCTATTTAAAGAATTGTAATTTCTCCCAGGAGCTCCTAGATCTCTACCAGGTACAGTTTTATAAACATCCTCATTTAATCCCTCTTTAAAAGAGCCAGAATCTTTGTATTCATCATCATTTATCTGTCCGTAAACAGCCTTATTCTTATCATATACTTCGCCTAAAGGCGCACTTTCTAGATTAATCCTATCCTCGTACACCTTCTCGTTTATTTGTGAGTATTCATTTTTATCCTCTTCGTAAACATCACCTATATTATTGACTTCAGTAGAAGATGGTATCTCATATTGATTTTCAGTAACTTCCGGATATTGATTATCTTCTCCTGAATAAACATCGCCTATATTCTGTGTATCCGGCTGTGGTGGAGTTGTATAAACATCATCAGATATTGTTGGATATTCTGGATTATTTTCAGGATAAACGTCATCGTTAAGTTCAGGATAAACCCTATCAGGAACACCCAAGCTTGATCCTGGATTAGTTGTGTATTCATCTCCTCCTGGTTCTGGATATTGTCGGTCGGGTAATCCTAGTGATGTCCCAGGATTAGTAGGATATACATCTCCTTTAATTAAAGGATAAACCCTTCCAGGAACACCTAGATCAGATCCTGGTACATTCTTATATTCGTCACCTCCAGGCTTAGGATATTCCCTATCAGGAAGTCCTAAAGAAGTTCCAGGATTTGTTGGATAAACATCCTCGTCTAATCCTGGAGGGGTAGCGCTAGATCCATTATATGCAGTACCTAAGTTTTGTATGACAGTTACACTACCTTTATATTCATTTATATCTTCTGTTATGTTTCTATAAAGTCCCTTCTCTTCCCTTTCAATAGGACCTCCTAGTCCTCTAGCTTGTGGACTATTATCAGCAAAAGGGTTTGGTATTCCGTTTTCACTAAAATTTTGTATATTACTTACTACCGAATACGCACTCCTTAATGCAGAAGCTGGGCTAATTCCACCGAATCCATAAATATTTCCAAGTAAAGCTCCTTGTAATGAAGTAGCACTTAGATTAACACCATTTATAGTAACACCCTGTTCTTTAAGATCTGCAACACTATTAGTTATAAAATTAGATGCAAGTTGTGTAAAATATTCCTTAGGATCCGCTTTGTCGTCAAATGTTGCCTTTTCTATACCAGCTGATCCAGCATAATCATAATCATCATAAGGACTTTTTCTTGATCCCCAGACATCCGAAAGAACCATATTCTTTACATTGTCATCCTTTTGCATTACATCAGCTAAAGCATTAAATTGAATTTTATAATCTTTAACCCTACCTACGTGAATTTTAAATTTACTGTTAACTGCCGATCCTCCTTTATTATCTAGGGTACCATAAGACGGATAAGAATCATCAAAATCAAATTCACATTGATCAAATTGATAAATGAAAGCGTATGGTCCTAATGTATATGATCCAAATTTATCTGATGGATATAAATTAGAATCTTTTGAAGTACTTTTTTGTAAAAGTCCCTCCGTATTATTTAAAAGACCAGTTTGTGAATTGAAACTATCTAAAAAATTAGCCCCTTGCGCTACAGACGGAATAGAGAAAGGATTTAATATATCATTAATTCCATAAGATAGCTGTATATTTCTTATCTCAGATACTACAAGCCACATTCTAAACTTCCTTAAATTTTCAGGTAGCATTACTCTATGGTAAGTATAATCATATATAGCTTTCCTATAAAGTTCTGAAAGAGAAAACATTCTCATGTCTATGGACTCTAAGCAATCTATTGTTAAAGTCCCCATTCTATAAGGCTTTCCTGCCTCCTTATGTAAATTTTTTATATCTATTTTAAGTAGAGTATCTAATCCGGTTACAGATTGAAAATAATATGGACATTTCTCGTTAACAAACTTTAGGCCTTTTTTAAATGCTTTTAGCATTTGTTTTCTTTTTACAGATCTCTGACCAAGAAATTCTTGAGCCCCCATATAACCTACTCCTCCTCCGTTCATATTAAAAGCTCCTTGCTCTGCCCTACTTTTTATAAAAAATTTACTACCATAAAAGAAATCTGTACCTGTATAAAAATTACCCCTATTAGCAGCATCTATCATTAATAAAGATTGCTGGTATGCAGGATCCGTTATAATATTATAAGATTTTTCCTTGTCTCCTGGTTTCTCTCCTCTTATTCTTCCAGCTATATCAGTTATTTCTTGATTGTTTGATCCCCCCGGTTCGTCCTGAGCATTTCTAAAAAGAGGAGAAGGTGCTAAAAAAGTTTCCTCATCCAAAAATGATGTTTCACCAAAGTCGAATATAAATCTAAAATGAAGATATGTTGGATCTTCTTTTTTACCGTGCTTAGTAGTTGATATACCCTTTAACCAAGTTTCTCTCTGCGCGTCTATTTTTCTTTTTAAGGCATCACCATCAGGAAGAACTTGGTTACCTAATGCTCCTCCAAAACTATCGCCACTAAAATAATCTGCCATTTTGTTTAATTATTTACTATAGATATCATTTTTAATTATCTGGGTATTTTCTTGAACTATACTAGACACATTATCAACGAAATCATCAAATTCTGCCTCAAATTCTTTTGTATTTAATGATAATGGTTCTGAAGCTAATCCTGGGTTTAATGCCCATTGTTTTTTACCAAGCATCATAGTTTGATATATTCCACTCTCATCATATTCTATTGTAAATCCTAAAACAACATAATTACCCGAGAGAAACATATTTATATTTCTTTTCTCGCCTTTATTACCAAGCATAGATTGCTCTCCTACTTTAGTGCTATAACTGGTGGATGCTCCAATACTAGGAGCACCTTCTGTTACAATATATACAGGAAAAGTTTGTCCTCTGTATAGAAATGGTGTCCATGCCCTATTTTTTACGTTCAATACTATTTTATAACTATCATTTCTGTTTAGTATATTCTGAACAGAAGCTTGTTGAAAATTACCATGTACATTCTCAAAATACATAGTACCAACATAAGTCTTTTTTATCTCCTCTTTGTAAGAATTTTCACCAAGTCTACCTTTGTTTATTACGTCTCTAGAACCTAAATTTTTATTAGTAATAGATTCTATATCATATTCAACAAATTTGTTTTTAGGCTTATCTGAAACAAGTTTAGAATCGTAGAACTGGACCTTTTGAAAATATCCAAGATCTTTATTTATACTACCAGCATTTTGCTCTATTGATATATCTTTTATAAAAAGAGGGGATTTACTAAACTGAGTTGAGTTTGTTAGCATTAAAGGGAATTCAACCTCAACTGGTTTTGTTCCCCCAGGAAAAATGTCACCAAATGAATCTGATCCATAAGCAACCCTCATATTCTCTATTTTGGGATTGTTTTCGTCGAATTGTTTTTTTAAATTAACTAGATTTATGTTATAATATTGATCTATCCAACAATCAAAATAATCTTCTTCACCAAGCCAAGAGCTATTTACTATGTGTCTTATTAATGTTTCATAATCAAGATTGGGAGAAACCCAATTCATTGAATCATTCATTTTTACCTCATTAGAAGCATATCCTAATCCAAGGTCCTCAGCAACTTTTAATAAAGCGTCCGCGCTGCTTCCTTTGAATGTTTTAGAAACATGTTTATATAATTTAGGAATTCTAACCTCTGCCATTATAGTGTATGATTGATACTTACCACTAGATGGTGTGTAATCGATATAAGGTCCATTATTAAAAGGTGATATCACCTCATTTATTATAAAATCCATCCTAATTGGTTTAAACATTTCACCAAATGGTCTTATATAAACGGAAACTATATCTCCGTCTTTAGGAAAAGAAGTGAAAATAAACTTCTCATCTATTGTTTCAAATCTAAGTATAAGTGTTGGTTTAAATCCTGTTAGATCTAATTTAAAATATTTTATTCCATTTATTATCTCGGTGTTTATTCTTACTAAAGGTTTAACAGTACCAAAATATTTTTTCTGGACATTATCTGCCTTCTGGTCATTTAGTTCTAGATCACCTTTTTGTGTAGAAGTATCGACCACAGCTAATTCATCCAAAAATATATTAGGGTCCCTATATTGAAGTATGGCTTTCCTTACGTTTATTTCTGCTGGCATTTATCTTATCTTTTAAAAATATTTTTCTGTGCAAGTTTAGTTTTTATATCAGTAACAGATACATTCTTTTTTGATCTAGATTTACATTGCCCTATGTCAGGACCAAATATTAATTTCCCCTCAGTTACTAATATTTGTTGTTGTCCTTCTCTTAGAAGATTAGGAGGGAGAGGTGTTTCTGCAAGATTTGATATGTTTTTAGAATTTAAATATTCGAGTCTATCCTTGCTTACTTGTGAGATCTTTTCCTGAAGTTCTTTTCTAAAAGATCTGGCTTTTTGCTTTTGGTTTGTTATACTCTTACCACTATCAAATAGATCATTAATCATTTGTTCCCCTGGTATAAAGAGTATCTCTCCTAATTTAAGACTTAATGGATTAGATATATTATTCAATTTAAGCATAGTTCCCATACTAGATTGATCATAAAGATATAGCATAGATAATAAGTCAGCTCTAGCCTCAGTCTCTTCGTCTACAACTGCTATAGATTTTAGGGTATATCGTATATTTTTAGGAGACCAAGATGGAACTAAAAGATCTACAGATCTCTCCTGTGTATTAGGATTAGTAAAAAATGGTTTGCGTTCTATTACATCTATTCCTAACATATCTTATTTTTATTTTATTGTATTGTACCTTCAGTACTTCTTCTTCCTGTTAAAGGATCTATATTATCGTTAACAATATCGTATATATTTTTACCATCTGTGTCGTTAGGGAATACACCTTGAGTATTAACCCAAGCATTGGTACTTTCTTTACTAGAAACAAGCTGACCTAAATACAATCTTCCATTACCTCTGTTAAACATAGATTCCCAATCACCCCTGTGTCTCTGTCTTCCAGGCTCTAAAGTTACACTAGCTTTCATTTCTGTTGGAAAATCGTCAGGTCCTAATGTGTCGTTAAATTCTATCTTTACGTTTTTACACACCAAATTTCCCATCATCGCAATAGGATTCAAAGGATTTCCTATTGTAACATGCCACTCTCCAGTTGGATAACCGCTTAGCATTAAAGGACTATAGTATATTTTTTTGAGAAATAAATCCGAGATCATTACTGACAAAGATTTATATAGCTTAGAATCTGCAGCAACACCTTTAGTTGGATCATTACCAAACTTTTTAAGATCGTTTACTACCTGCTCCATCTCTTCTTTTACGCTTTTTTCAGCATCTAGTCTTTTATTTACTTCACCCTCAGAAAGAAGCTGTCCTATTGCTTCCCTTATGTATTGCATAGGATCTGTTATAGATTGAGCATATTTTTTTGGTCCTCCAGGGAATCCTAGACCTAAAGATGTCTGTTCTATTCTAATCTCTGGAGTTAAAAATTGTCCATAGTCCGCTCCCACAGATAATATATTAGACATTAAATCTAAAAACAAAAGCTTAGAATTTACTTGTCCTGCAGAATTTAATGTATAATGAAAATACAGAGTGAAGCCATTCGTTCCACCATTAAATCCTTGCTTTCTCGTATTTACCTGATTTACAGTATTTACATTAACAAATATTTTTTTAGATAATGGACCTTCCGCAGTTACTGCTTCGTCTAGAAGAGCTCTTTCTAATTTATTTAATTGTTTATCTGGATTTAAAAGTGTTTGTACAAATTTATCATAAGATTCAATCTCAGTGTCATTTATTTCGTTTCTTGATCCGCTTGTTATAGCGGATTTTATTAAGTCACCATAAGGTGTGTTCATTAACCCCGGATCGCCAGTTTGTTCATTCTTAAGAGCCTCTTGAGTCTCCATGGTAAAATTTAAACCAGTATCTATTCCTAATATAGAATTAAGGGAATTTCCTGTTTCCCCACCAAAAAAAGTTACAATCTGAGCAACAGGTAATGAAGTATTTAATCTTGCCTCGGAATCTTGTAATTTTCCTAAAGTTGGTATGTCTTGGGATACGTATTTTACAGACTTTTGGTCTTTTTTTCCTTCTACTACAAAATCACCTCTTTTTGTCCCATTTGCTAAAATTTTAAGGGAATCTAAAACAGGATGTGCAAATCTTCTGAGTGTTATCATTCTATTATTTGGAATGATTCCATAGTATTTACAAAATATAAAATCCTTAACATTATATATTTGTCCTCTGTAAGGGCTACTAGGATCAAGGTAAGCAGGTCCTTTAGTTCCCCTAGTAACAGCATCAATTATTTGTTTTGCTGTGGGGTTTCTAGACTCCTGCGGAGTTATTTTAGCTAATCCTGCGCTTAGCTCAGAAGTAGCATAATTAACTCTTCCATTATTTACTCCTAATACATAATAAGCAAAAAGACCCCTATAAACACCATCAGAAGTTGCTGCATCATAAAATAAACTCTTAGGAAGATACTTTAACTCAGAAAGTTCATATGTAGCAAACGTTTTATCAGCTGCATTGGAATATATGAATGCACTTCCTTTAAAAGTTTGTACCGCACTAACAGTTTTTCCTCCCTCCGTAAAGGTTCTCATGGAATTAACAGCCTTTCCTACATCAGATACTCCAGTCATATAATATATACCTATTTTTTATTAGTCAACTAAAATAACGTCGCAAAATTCGTATTCTAATATTTCTAATATTTTACCTCTTAAAAGATCTATAAAAGGGTCAGTAGGGTTATCATATACTATAACTAAATTAAATCCGGATGTTAATTTTGTTTTAGAACTGCATATTTTTTTATGTAGCCACTCCTCGAAAATATATTGTCTTATTTCGTTCATAGAGGAAGGAGTTAAGCTATTCGATTTAAACCACATATTAACATCTATTGTATGTAGTCCAGAGCAATCCCCGTAATCGAAATTTTTTAACTTATCAGCTTTTGAGATTATAAATGATTTAACCGACACTATAAATCAATTATCTTTTTTTCTATTTCTTTGCTCTGTAAGATTTCTTAAATGAATAAGATTTCCCATAGCTTTAGATCTTTCTCTAACTTCTTCTGCATTTGAAGATTTCTTTCCCAGAAGACCATTTTGTTTAGCGATCTTTCTTCTTTCTTTTCTATTCGGTAGATTCATTCTCTTCTTCTTTTTGGTTAAAAATATCTTTAAATGTTTTTATAAATAAAGTACTAACTAAGCTATCCTCTAGATTTAGAGCTTCATCTACGCTAACTAATTCGAATTTACTGTCTTTCTCTGACTTAGATCCATCAGTTTCTTTATCTCCTGATACCATACCTGTTATATTAACAGCAAAACATGGATTAGAGTTTAATACCATTTTAGATGTGTAAAGACTTCCTAAGAATTTCCATCTTTTAAGATCCTCTACTAAAAATCCAGACTCCTCACTCATTTCTCTAACTGCAGTTTGATATATGTTGTCGTCTTTATCTTCCTGTGATCCAGTTATTAAAGTTTTTGCCATCCCTCCAGGTCTTTGATCTAATACCTCTGATATTATACCTATCTTATTAGGAAGGCCTTCATCATTAAGAGTATAAGGCATTATAATAACGCCCGGATTTATTTGTCTGACAAAAAGGTGTCCGTCTATTTCAACGACCTCCCTATTCTTCGTCTTTTGTATTACTACTTGTTCCGCTTTTTCGTAAAGTTCCATTCGATTTATATATATCTTTTATATTTATCCTTAGACTTTCTTTTATTATTTCAATATCCAAATCCCTAACAACAAATTCTATTATTTCATCTTCCGCATCTTCAAATGAAGAGTTAAGAACATTGTATAGATTTTTTGTTGGTAAATTGAGTTTTAAATTTATACCAACCTCAACCCAATTAGGTTTTTGTTTTTCTAAAAGAGAAACTATAGGATTATCAGAAACTTTGATCTTTGTCTTTCCTTCAGATAGCATAACATTTTTAACAGGGACCTGATGTTCTATTACTGGAGCAGATTGCACAATAGAAGAAGAATCTATCTGCATCATATATTCATTCACCAATGAGTAATTTATTCTAGTACCACCTTTAAAATTTATCCAAACTATACCGGTCGTAGGGTCCTTAAAAATACTCTCATATTCACAAACGTTTCCAGCATTATCGCCCTTTGTCCATTTATAAAGAAAAGGCTTGAGTTCTCTATCAAGGATTTCTACATCAATTTCTTCAATGTTTTCCATGTTATTATTTTTTCTTTTGATTAGTTTTTTTAGGAGATTCCACATCTTCCACTATTTTTATATTTATAAATCCTTCCTTTTTTATGGAAGAGATCCAGGCTTCTAGGTCTTTCTCAATTATCCATGTGTCTTCGTATCTTGTACTCCCTGTGCTATTTACTATGAGTATATTATCCATATGAGAGGCTTTATGTCTTGTTATTTCTACTAAAGCTTTACCTTTTTCTTTAGAAAATACCATCTTATAGCCTTTCTCTATGCTCATAATATTTTATAGAATTTTTATCATAAATAATTTCAAAATTAAACTGTTTTATAAATAGGGTAATTTTTTTCAAATTCTTCAGGGGTTACTAGATCTAATATCTCATTTCTGTTTTCGTGAAAAAATTCCCAAGAAATTGCATCATTAGGAAAGGCATTTATTGTTTCACTCAACTCTCTAGTTAATATACCAACTCCCCAATCAGTGTTAACTGTTACTAATTTTAAATTGTTTTTATAAAGTCTTAGCTTTATTAAAGAAAGATATACTGTACCGTTCCATTCGCCGTTAGCAGGAGCAGTAAAAACTGGCGATTCCGCAGCGTGATATCTAGTAGGTGGATTACAGTCATGTAAAAGTATAGTACCTCCCTCTGCTAAATGATTTAAAGAATTCTCAATATCTTTATCTACCTGGTGATCTAAATGAAGTCCATCTATAAAAATAATATCAAATTTATGGTCAGAATCTAATGATTCAAAGAAAGAATCTGAAGTCATTATATGCGTTGTGTGAAAAGAAACTGGAGCAGGATCAACTCCTATTTTGTTTTCACAACATATTTCTTTGAAGCATTGACCATCTCTTACCCCTATTTCGAGATAATTCTTATATCCCTTATTTTCTATAATTCTGTTTATTATATCGTATCTAGTCATAATTAAATTTTTTATAAGTTCCATTTTTCTTTAAATAGTGGATAAGATCCGCTAGTCATCTTATACATCTGATCATAATCTTTAACTACCCTTTCTGTTGTTTTACCTATGTTGTTATCGTGGTGTATAACAACAGAATTAGTAACTAATACGTGTTTTATGTTATTCGTAAACAACTCCATAGAATAATCATTGTCACAATACCAGTGCTGAAATCTTTCATCCAAATCTCCTATCCTTTCGTAAATTTCCCTTTTTTGTATTATACACCATCCAGAAATTTGTTTTCTTATTTCATATCCTTCAATAAGACCCATGTTTTCATTTATTCCATAAAGAGTCTGTGTCATAGGACATAAGGGAGAAAAAGAAAGAGCTTCAGGTACTGTTGAAGATGCTTCAAGTATTCTACTAAACCAGTCTTTTGTAAATTCAAGGTCATTATTACACAGAGCAACCCATGGTGAATTTCCTTTCTTTCTACCAAAGTTTAAAAACTTGTGATATCCGTAAGGAAGGGGAGATTCATATGTTTTTACATTTATTGACATCCAATCCCAGTTAACACCTGGCTCGGATTCAACTACTATTATATTAAAATCATCTACTGCATTCTCTTCGGAATATAATAAAGAAAAAATACAATTTTTTGTTAGCTCCTTACAATAGTCGTCTTTTGCGTAGCTAACTATAACTATATCTAATAATTTATCTTGCATCATAAATCTTTCTAGCTTTACCTATTATACTTTCTAGATTTGAAAGTTCTAGCATATTTTCGGAGTCAGATGGAGAAAGATGTGGATAGGGATGTGTTTCTATAAACAATCCATCCGCATCCATTACTGCACCAAATCTAACCATATCCTCTATCAGATCTCCTCTACCTTCAGTTTTTCCGCTAATACCATTAGGCCTCTGTAAACTGTGTGTACAATCCATTATTATTTTAGATCTGGTACACGATTTCTTTAATCTTGATATAGAAGTGGCATCTACTATTAAATCATTGTAACCAAAGCTATTACCTCTTTCTCCTATTAATAGCTCCTTCCCTCCTGATTTATAAAATTTATCTTCTATAAATTTACACGATTCAGGGGAAAGAAATTGTCCCTTTTTAATAAGTACAGGTAGACCTGTTTTAGCACACTCTTCTATTAAATCAGTTTGTCTACAAAGGAAAGCAGGTATCTGTAAATAATCAACAACAGAAGCTACTTTTTCAACATGATGTGTCTCGTGTACATCTGTTATTATCTGCATATTTAATCTAGAATTTATTTTTTTTAAAATTTCTAGACCTTTATCTATACCAATTCCTCTAAATCCCCCTGATGATGTTCTATTGGCTTTATCAAAACTCGCTTTAAATATAGTATGATAGTTATGTAGTAATCCACATCTCCTAACTTCAGTAGCAATCTCAAAGCAAGTGTCCCAGCTTTGTATAACGCAAGGACCTCCTATAAGAATTCTAGTTTTTTGATCTTTGACCGAGATATCCTCCATGATGTAATTTTGAGTATTCTTTTTTGGTAAAATTCTTATCCATTAATCCAATAACTATTAAATCGGATATCACAGACATACAAGTTGTAGAAGTTGTTGGAGTTAATCCCATAGGACATATCTCCTCAACAGGACCAAATTCAATATAGTCTGCACATTTTATAGAGATATCTTCGGTTTTGGTTCCGACTATAGCATATATGTAATTACCATACTCTAAATTATGTACAAGATCAATAAGTTCTAAAACCTCCCTAGTTTTACCTGAATTACTAAAAACTATAATTACGTCACCTGGTTGAACTATTCCCAAATCACCGTGCTGGGCTTCAGATGGATGTAAGAAAAAAGAAGGTGTTCCTGTTGAGGATAAAGTAGTGGCAAAGGTATGTGCGATATGTCCAGCTTTTCCCATACCAGAAGTTATTATTCTTCCGTGACCGATATACCTTCTTATCTGAGAAACTAAATTACTTACTCTCTGTATTGGTATTTTTTTTAGAGCTTCTATCTCTTTCTCTATTAATAATTTATAATCCATAGGATTTTATTTTATCTTCTATCATTTCATCTATTATATGGGAAAGAGAAAGTTTTGGTTCCCATCCTAATACTTTTTTAGCATCGCTAGCATCTCCTATTAATAAATCAACCTCAGATGGTCTAAAATATTTGCTATCTACTTCTATTATTTTTTTACCAGTTTCTTTTACTACACCAATTTCTTCAACGCCTTCTCCAATGAATTCAATTTCCATATCTAATTTAATTGATGTCATTTCTACAATTTCTCTTATTGTATAAGAAACCCCAGTAGCTAAAACAAAATCCCTAGGAGTTTCTTGCTG
>Ga0315900_10002660_pt1 | contig 26934 bp, 30 predicted proteins | sample LakEriMetagenome_FD_203521 | JGI IMG/M metagenome (GOLD analysis project Ga0315900, IMG submission 203521) | Freshwater fungal communities from buoy surface, Lake Erie, Ohio, United States - Buoy 12 MA114 | ecosystem: Environmental > Aquatic > Freshwater > Lake > Lake biofilm | place: USA: Lake...
CGCTTATGCCCGTGAGCAGCTTAATGCAAAGCGCCGCGAACAGTATGCCGAGCGCAATGTCGTGAACATGCGCTGAAACGCAAAAAGCCCCGCCCACGCGACCAGAAGGTCAATGCGGGCGGGGCTCCGCTTTCCGGTGGGGCTGGGGTGCTTCCGGTCAGCGTTCAGATTGTGCGGGGGGAATGTGGCGAGCGTGGGGCGTCAGCCGAGCGGGTTGTAAGCCTTCGCGCAAGCGTTCATCACCGCACTGTTTAACACCGGCACGTCACTGTCCGGCGTCGGCATGGTCCACATCATCGAGTTTTCGGCTGAGCAGGTGATCTCGCCAACTTCGGCCAGCGCCAGCGTGCGGTGAACATAGAACCCCGCCGCAAGCACCGTCAGCAGCAGCGCAGCGAAGGCCACGTATTGCAGCCAGATTACGCCGTGGAAGCCTGCCGCCGAGACATAGTGCGCCTTGACCTTCCCGGCGTTGATGGGCGCCAGGGCCTCGTCTGAGGCTTTTACGAGCGCAGGCTTGCGAACGGGAAAGACCGGCTTGTGTGGCGGCTTGGGTGCGTAGCGCGAGGAGCGGGTTATTTTTGTGGGCATAGGGCACCGAAATACAGGTTGACCCGCTCGATCTGGCGAACGGTTTCCTCGCTGTCGTAAATGTTCAGCGGGTCTTCAATCGTGCAACTATCGGCCACGCAATAGGAATACGTGATCGGCTTCCAGTCACGGCAGGCGGCTTCTGTTGTTTGGATCACGGGCGCGGAGCTGGCGCAGCTGCTCAGCGTTAAGATCGTCAGTGCTGCGAGCAGCTTCGCGGGCGTCTTCAACACGTTCATTGGTGTGGTCCTCGATCTGTTGGGTAATCTCTTCACGCACCTCGATGCGCGCTTGACGCTTGAACTTCCGGTCCCGCATGGCAAGCCAGATGCGATGAATGAAAGCGCCGGTCAGTATGATGGCAATCCAGCGTGTAACCGGGTTTGCCCAGATAGCTTTGCCAGCGCGTTCTGCGAAGTCGAAGATGGCGAACATGAACGGCATCAGTACATCCCCTGCGATGCCGATTCCTCGCCCCGCTTGCGTCTCCAGTCGCCGTATTGTTTGGCCACGAACGCAATCACAATGCCCGTGACGAACACCAGCAGCGGAATGGTCAGGTCCAGCAAAGCGGTCCCCAGCACCGCATCAGACTGGACAACGTTGGCCACACCCGCCGCTGCGGTGCCGAACGTGCCAAGGCCGGTCAGGCGCAGGAACAGGCGGGCGAGGTTCTGCCAGAAATACCCGATGGCGCGTTCGCTTTCTTCCAGCGGCTTGAGGCCAGCGTTCGGGTCGATCTTGTAAGGCACTTCTTCCGGTTTGACCGTCTTGGGGCTGATGGGTTTTGTTCCGATCTGCGGCTCGGGTTTGACTTCCGGCAGCGGCTCGACCTTGACCGGGACAACCGGCTTTGCGGGCTTTGGCGGATCGGGGAGGCTGGCGATGGGTTTGGCTTGTTCGGCCAGTTCAAGGATATAGTCCGGGGGCGTCATGTCCACGATGTTGCCGTTCTCGCGTTTCAGGACGGCGCTTAGGGCGAAGTGCCACGGCCAGCCAAAGAACATGCACAGCTCTGCCAGACGGCGCCGGTAGAGGCCCTGCTCGAAGATCGTGCCGGGGTTTTTGTATTGTATCCACTTTGCAATGACTGCATCGAGGTCACGGGCGCGAAGGTTCACCAGCGCGGGGAGCGAATACTCGCCGCGTTCCAGCTTGCCCTGATTGATGTTGAACACCCAGGATGACAGGGCATCGAACTCGGCCTGTGACTGCGCGTTGAAGTGCTTGCGGGTCAGCGGATCGGAGACGCTGCGGACGAACCATTCCAGAGCGGTGTCAGCTTCCTGCTGCGTGATGACAAGGCCATCGGTGACAGGGCGACCGTCAGGCATTGCGCCTGTGATGCCCCAGCCGATTGTCCACGGGTCGCCCGGCTTCTTGTAGGCCTTCAGGCGCCCGTCAGGCAGGCGCTCGGCACAGCCTTCGAAGCGCTTGATAAGCTCCATTCCGGCTGGCGAAGTCTCGTACCACTTGCTCATCACGCAGCTTCCTTGTCGTCTGGTTTGTCGTTTGCAGGCGGCTCGTAGGGCGCCACAGGATACTCAAGTGGTTCGGGCGGAATGTCCAGTTCATCCGTAGCCGGAGTTTCTGGTTCTGGCTCCGGTTCCGGCTCTGGCGCAGGTTCTGCCGCCTCGCCTGTGAAGAACAGCGCTGCGTGTTCCTCGGGGGTCATGTGCGGGCCATATGTCATCCGCATCTGCGCCAAGGTCAGCCCCGAGCCGTTTGCAATCGTGACAGTCGGAACCCCTTGGTTATGGGCCACCATCCATCCTGCGATCTTGTCTCGGTAGTATTCGTCACCGGCTTCGATCTTGTTGCCCTGCCGTCTCGTGCGGGCGCCCTTCTTTGCGCCGGTCTGGATGTTGCGATGCACTTCCATCGCCCGTTCGTACTCGGCCCATTCTTCCTCGGTCATCTCCATGCGGACATGGCCGGGAGGAACGTCAGGCGAGATGCTTTCAGTGATGTCAGATTTTTTCTTTGCCGTGATCGTTGTCACCAGCGCCCAGAGGCCAAACGTCCGAGCCAGCTCGAACACCCACAGCATGACTTCCACCCAGATGGTTGCCTCGCGGGCCTTGCGCGCCCGGTCTGCCAGATCGGCTTGCAGGACGGCGGGGTTAGTCGCCGCAGCCGCTACACCTGCCGCCGCTGTAACAGCGCCTGCCGCGAGGGCTTCTTCCCGCAGGCCAAGGTTAGTTAGCTCACGGGAGATTTCTTCGCCCCGTGAGCGCATGGCAGCTTCGGTCAGTTCGGCCCTGATCCCGTCCACCCGCCCGAAATACTTGCCCTGCGCGATCAAGAGCGATTGCGCTTCCTTGACCTTCTCAGGGCTTTGCGAGGACATAAGCTGCTGTTCGGCTTTCAGCGCGGCAATGTCTGTTCGCACCCGCGCAAGCTCTTCCGGCGTGGCGTCGATGGCCTTGCTACGCGCCTCTGCGATCAGTCCCGCCTCAGTCCCGGCGATGCCTGCTTTGGCTTCCAGCAAGGCAGCGCTTTCGGCAAACTCGGGGTAGATCAGATGAACCGCGCGCTTGCCGTTCTGGATACACGCCCACGCTACGCCGATCATGATGATTGCACCTGCCGCACGCCGCCACCAGTTCGGGGCGAGCATGACGCGCACCAGAATCACCGCGCCAAGCAGTTCTGCCCCGCACACGATAATCGCCAGCGCAACACGGATGATCAATTGCCCGACAGACGAGCCTTGCGAACCCGCAAGCACGCCCATGACGTTCATCGTGGCAAGGCCAACGGTGATAATGCATACGGCAATAAAGGCCGCTGCCTGAGTAGCGGTTTCCTCGCTCTCAGCCTTTAAGAATGGTAATGACATGTCAGCCCCTAGAACAGGAAAGAGATCGCGTGCCCGGCCAGTTCAGGCCGTAGGACAATCACGAGAATGACTATGGCGGCGACCCATCCCCAGTTGCGCCCGATGAAGGCTTTCAGTGGGTTTGCAGTCGTCACGCCAAGCCTTTCTTTCAGCTTGCGTTCTGCTTCTTCTTTCTCGGCCTCGTAAGCCTTCATCGCCCGCGTCATCACGTCAGGCAAACGGCTTTCAAGAAGGGTCCAGCCCTTGTCCATGTCGCTCAGCCACATAGACTGAAGGCCAATCTTCAAGTCCGTTGTGGACACCATGACGGGTTTTTCCTCGCCATCTATCCGCATGAAGACGCGGTGATAATCATCTGCCATTCCCAGCCCCAGTTCGGTTAGATCACTTCCGCGAGACGCCCGCGATTCCACCGTATCCCGCTCTCCAGCCGGTCCTTGCGCCGGTACAGTTCGGGAGCGGCCCGCCCGCCCGCATCTTCTGCCAAGCCAATCAGGCCCAGCACTTCACGCAGGCGGACAAGCAGCTTTTCGTTTGACTCCGGCGCGGTGTCGGCTGGGTCGAACAGGTCAGCAAGTTCAGCAGGCGGATTGTCTTGCAGGAACTCCGGTATCTCCACAGGCTCCGGTGCCTTCGCCAGCGCTTCGGCAAGCTGGGCCTTGAGCCCTGCAATGATCGCGTCATAGTCCGTTGCCGGAGGGGTTGGCTTTGCTGCCAGAGGCGCGGTGAGGGGCTGGGGCGGGACAGCTTCTGGAATTGGAAGTTTTCTGGGCTGTCGGGTTTCTGCGCGGACCTTCTTTCCAAGTTCAATGGCAAGCGAAAGGCCGTCTTCACGCCCCCCGGCATGGCTTCCAATCCACACCTCCCAAAACTTGCCGTTGAACTCGGCGCCTGTGTCATATCCTTCCCGCTTGAACGGGCGAAGGATGGCGTCAATTTGCTCTTGCATGGGATACCTCCACAGGACATTCGGGGCAGATATGGATGATGGGATGCGCCTTGCGCCGGACGGCCCACGCCTTGCGCTTCAGTTCGTGCCACGCATCGGCAAAATCATTGGCGTACAGCGTCTCTTTCCGTCCGCACACGTCGCACTTGGCTTCAAACTCTCCGGCGCGCTTGGTGAGCATCACGCTACCGAACACATTTTGACAAGGGAGCCCTCAAGCGTGAGCGTATCTGCTGTTTCATTTCGCCGCCCATCCCGTGTTTCCAGTGCCGGTTTCTTTCACGTAAAGCGTCGTTCCAGCGCCCCCGCTCGTGTCAGTGTATAGGGAGCCAACCGGCGCGGTGACCGCACCCTCTGGCGTTCCAGCCCCAGATGTCCAAATTACAGCACCCCCGCCGGGTCTAAATTCTGTCGAATGCGTGCGCCGATACCGGAAACTAGAAGACCCAAAATCATACGTGTTGTCAGTTTGTGGCCGCGCGACCGATGAAAAAAATCTCAGTACGTCTGTCGCGTTTACACGCAGCAACCAGAAGTCATTCGCGCCTGATGTCGCCTTTGCATACGAAAACTGCCCCTGACGAGATGTTCCGTTAATGTTTACAACTATGCCAGCCTCATCCCCGTTAGCGCCGGGAATACCGAAAGCGTGGAATGCGAGCTGTTCACTATCATAACGCCAGAAATGACTGCTGCTGTGTGTCGCAGTAGAAGTGCCAACTACATCCCGAAAGAAGCCGGAAATTGTGCCGACACGCTCGCCCGAGGCTTGGCAATGCACCACGTTAGCCGTCGCGCCTCGAAGCGTTGTTACATCTCCGTAGACAATTCGGCTCAAGATTGAGTTGGTCGGCCCCGGATGCAAAACGTCAACAAAGTTGCCTTCGCTCGTGCCGTCAAAGCGAGCAAGAACCGTGGCGCTGTCATGCGCTGCGACAGATGTGTAATTCTGATCGGAATCTGTGTGGCGAACCGTTTGGGTCACACCCGCGCCAAGAGAAACTGCTCCGATAGTTATATTTTGAGTGGCCCCGTTTTCATAGCGGATTGCGTTTTTGGTTACTTCACGGCCAGGGCTGTCGGTCTCACTGGACACCAAACCTACGAGAACGTTTCCGAAACCTTCGCCAACCAAATATCCGCCGTCACATGATGCAGCTATAACCCCAACCGCAACGTTCATGTCACAGCCGTCTACGCCAACCGTCTCCTGGCCATAGGCAAGGCACCAATTGCTGTCATGACCGATAAGTCCGATCATCACATTGAACCGGCTATCATCCTTCAGTTCGTGCGCGTAGCCAACCGCATGGCGCGAATAAAGGTTGGATGCGAAAGAAAAGTCCACCTCCGAGAAAATCCAACCATACGACCTGTCGCAGGTTGGATCACTTACAAAGTTGCTATTCATCAACCGGACGCGCTCTGGCTTTGCTCCAGAGGTCGGCTTGACCACAAGCACGCCGCTCCCGCCGCCCGTAATTAGGTCGGAGCCAAAATCAAGGACGCGCAAGTGCTCAAATGTCGAATCACTTGCTACGCTTGATATGCCGTGGCCGGACCATCCATTGACGCTGCGCTTCAAATCAAGCGTTAGGCCACTTACGTGAACGTTTTGTGCGGTTGGAGCGTTAAGGAAATTGCCAGCCGCTTGCCGCACAAGTGACGTGACGTTAGAACCAGCCCCGAAAATGAATCCGCCATCTGGTATTCCGACCTGTCCAATTAAATATTCACCAACTGGCACATACCCCACGCCGGTTGCAGCAGCGGCTTGAAACAAAAGCCAATCCGCAGTGTCTATGGTTACGCCATCTCCCGTTGCCCCAAAATCCCGAGCATTATTAACCTCAAACAAATCGCCCGAAAACACATTTTCCGCCGTATCCCCTCCGGTGCCCCGGATCAGCTTGCGGTTCTCAAGCCCAAGCCCCGCAAGCGCTGTCAGGGTAGCATCTACGGGCTGCGAGCCGGTTGCGGAGGGGCTGACGCTCGTGGACTGATACGTGATGCTTTCATCGGCAGACTTGATCTGGATGTCATAGTTGACCGTCGGAGAAATATACGTCGCAAACCACCCTGCCGCGTCTGCTTGAACCGGGTTAGCTGCCGGAACGGTCAGCGCGCTGTCCGTGTACGTCGTGGCGTTGGTAGACGTGCCCTTGATCTTGAAGAACACCTTTGCGCCTGACACAGGTGTGCCAGACGAGTTCTCGACCTGCCAGCCGTATGCGATGCCAACAGCCATGAGGCAGCCTCCTTGCGTTTCAATTTTTGGGGAAAGTGGGGCGCGCTATTGCGCGAGTGCGTTGCGCTTGCCCATTGGGGGCATCGCAGAAGGACCGCCGGGGGACATCATCTCAGGCTCGGGGGGCATTTCGCCGCCCTGTCCGGTTTCCTGAAGGCCAGCGTTCAAAAATTCAAGCGTCCACTCCAGGCCATTGGCTTGCATAAGGGCTTCGAGTGCGGCAATGATTTCTTCTTCCATGGGAGGGCTCCTTTGTGGACCAGATTCAGATTGAAATGATGGGCAGAGTGTTCCGCATGGCGGCTCTCTGCATTCCGTTGATTGTCATTGTCGGTTATTGCGCGAGCGCGTTCTTCTTCTGACGTCGGTCGATTTCAGCTTTTGAGGCAACCACCGCGCCGCCTCCAAGGATTGCGCCGCCGGTCAGGCCGTAGACGCGAGGGCGCTTAAGAATTTCGGCGCCCGCGTCTCGTGCCATCTTTTCGCGTGGGCTGACCTTGCGAAGGTTTTCTGTGTCCAGCGGCTCGGTAAAGGTGTTGCGATACCATTCTGGCTGCTTAGCGCGCGGCATTGCAGAGATTTGCCACAGCTCAAAAAACGCTTCGTCAAGGCTTTTGTATTGCTTGCCGTCCATCAAGGCCACCGGCTCCCATCCAGTTACGCTTGCGGCGCCTTTCCGGGGAATAACAATCTGCCCGGCTTCGTCCTTCAAAACAACAACGATTCCCGTCTCTTCCCAGATGTCGCGGATAGGGACGGTTTCAGAATTTCTTCCAATGGCTTTTCTGGCGACTTCAAGACGGTCATCCACAGGCTTGCGCGCTACGCTGTTCGGACCCATAGGCCAGATGCCTTCGGTGCCAGTCTTCGCCCAATCGGCGCGCTTGCTGTAGGGCTTTGCCATTTCCTGCCAGAACGCGGCTTGCACGTCTTCGGGGTTCTTGCCTGGGGCGCGCGTGAGGATTGTGCGACCCTCGATTTTGATTGGCACGCGGTTAGTTGCCTCCCAGATTTCCTCTGGTGAACGTCCGGCTTTTAGCATGTCTTCGGCAACGCGCATGGACATTGCCGGATTGTCCTTAATGCCAGCCAGCTTGGCGATGCCTTTGCCTACTCGCATTTCAGGCTGTTGCGGCGTTGGCTGGATGCCTTTGGCGTTAATTTGCTCTGCAATCTTGCGAACGCTTTCCTCAATGGCGCGGGCCTGCTTGTCCATTTTCGGAGCGCGGGGCTTACGCGGGCCTCCTACGCCAGCCGTCGCCACATCATCCGCGCCGATTGCGACTGTGCGGACAGGCCCGAACTTTCTTTCAACGTCAGACTTTGGCTTTCGTGTGATAACGAATGTGCCGTCTGCCGTTTCGTATGACCGCAGATCATCGCCGGTTTCGCGGGCCAAGAGCTTTCGGTAAATGTCAGCTTTTTTCGGCTCGTTTGCCTTGAATGTATAGTACGGTTTCGCGCGTCCGCTTTGTGCGTGTTCCCGCAAGGCCATGATGACCTTGCTAATGGACTGACGAAGCTCCTGAGCGCCCTCCGTAGACGGATCGCCGGGGCGCACTGACTGGCGATAGAGGGTAAACGCCACCTCACCGTCCTTGCCGATGGTCAATTCCAATCCGCGATTTTCTGGTCCAAATGTTGCGGACTCAACAGACTGACCGTTGTATTGCTTGACCTTGCCCCAGTCAGCGCCGGATTTAGGGACACCAACTGTGCGGCCACCAGACGAGAGCGCATTGCGGGCAACGCGGATCGCGCCTGGAGTGAGGCCAACACCAAGGCCAATTCCAATGTTCCGAAGCCGCTCCTCGTTGCTGTCTGCCGGGCCAAATGCGCCAATGCCTGCGCCTGCTAGGGCGTTGCCGAGGTCGCCTCGGAGGGCGCCAATACCGCTGGTCTTCGGAGGCTGATCATAGCGAGGCTGAAGCGCTGTCACGTTCTCCGTGCCGCCTTGGCGGGTCGTTACTGAGAACTCGCTACCATCAAGACCAATGCCCTTAAGCAGTTCGTCAGCACGGTTCTCAACATCGCGGCGCGTGTATCCTGCCTGACCCCTGCCAGCGACAAGCTGTTCGCGTGCCATCTCCCATGCGGCTTGGTATTCGTCCTGCGTTGCCGTTCGCTCAATCGGCGGCGGCGCATCCGGATTGCCGTTCCGCATCCGGTTTACAATAGCCTCGCGCGGCGTGTCTCCGGTGCCTGACAGGCGGTTAGCCATGTCGCGGGCTGCTTGGCTTGCCTTGTTCGGAACTGCGCGCTCTGCGTTGGATTGGCGACGGGCAACAAGCGGCATGAACACCGGATCAGGGTCAAGGCCCTGACTGCGAAGTTGAGCGGCGGCCAAGTCTTCCCAGAGGTAAGCCCGGCGCGCATCTGGATTGGTGAGGTTGTCCGTGCTGCGGTTTTGCGGGCGCTGGCCGGGCACATCACCGCGTTTGCCGAACCGCTCCATCAGGTCTTGCGCGTTTTCAACCGCCGCCTGCCATTCTTCCGGCGTAGCAGCGCGTTCAATACGCTTGGGCTTTGCGAGCTTGATCTGAGCGTCAACAAAGCCCTCGATGTTTTCAGCTTTCCACGGGCTTGGGTTTCCAAAGCCACCAAACCCAGCCGCCCGTATCGGCCCTTGCGGGGCGAGGGCGTTGGGGGATGGTGTGGGAGAACCGGAGGGGGGGGTTCCGCGTGGGGGCGTGCCCGGTGCGGTGGGGGGAGCGCCACCAACAGGCGGGTGCAAGCCGCGCGACGTGATGCGGCCCATTTTGCGAGACGCAGCACGCGCAGCCAGCTTGGCCACTTGCGCCGGAATCTGGTCGCCGGTCGAAAGCAAGATGTCAGTAGCCGCCCGGTTAATGTTCGGGCGAAGGATACGGGGCTGGCTGATGGCGCGGCCAATGTCGCGGCCAAAGCGTTGCGCCACTTGGCTTGCTGCCATCGCCGGGCCGCCTGCCAACAGGTCAGAGACGCTTTGCCCGATCTGTGCGGAGATGCCATCATCAGCCAGCGCATCGGTCACGTCACCCTGACGGAACGCGGTCTTGCTGTTGCCCACCATGTCCACGCCAAACTGAGCGCGGTTAGATGCACGTTCGATGGCTTCATCTAGCGCAGCGTTGGCTTTGGTTTGAACCGAGCCAATTTTTTCAGCAAACTGCGGCCCCAGCTTATCAACTCGGGCCTGTTGCTTTTTGTTGAGTTTCTTCCCTGCCGCAAGGCGATTGCGGATGGCCAGGATTTGCGGATCAGTGACGAGCACCTTCGGACGCGCGGCTTCCAGCTTGTCGCGTAGCGCTGGCGTGCGGGCAACTTTGCGGGTCGCATCTGCAAAGCCGCCCATGTTCGGCGCGTTGCGAAGCTCGTTTGCAATGGCACGGGCAGCACCGACGCCATAAGCCCTGCGGCCCTCGTCTGATGCGGCAGGAATGTTTGCATCTGGAATGCCTTGCATGATGCGGTTCACGTCGTCCACATCGACGGAAGGCTTCATGATGTCTAAGCCTTCCTCCAGCAATTCGCCGCGCCGGATGCGTTCAGCGGCAGTTGCCCGCGCGTCACCGATGCCCGTATCGTCAATAATCGCGCGCACGTTGTTGCGAAGCGCACGCCAGCCCGCAATGCTCCCTGAGATTTCGCCCGATCCGCCGCCGACAGCCTTGTAACTTTGGTTGATGGCACGTTCGATATAGTCCGCAGCCTGAACAGACAGGTTGGGGATTTGCACCCTTTCACCGCGCCGGGCTGCTTCAAGGGCTTGGCCATACATCCGGACTTCATCGCGGGCTGCTTTGTGGCCCATACGGTTCAAGTCCGCAGCGGCATCCTTGATGATCCGGCCAACGTCATCTTCGTCGGCAAGGATGTTGTTAAGGCTGGCCTGCTTTTGCGGGTCAAGCGGTTTGAGGGTTTTGTTCTTACCGTAGTGCGCGGCTGCATAAAGCGGTTCCGGGTCTTCTACGCGCGCTCTTGCCGCTTCTGACTGCGCCTTGGCATAGTCACCGCGCCGTGCTCCGAAGCTGCGCGCAAACGCATCTTCCAGCCGGTCCACCTCGCCCCGGCCACGGTTGACGAACACGTTAGCCGCCTGTTCCCGGCTTTCACGGTTCACCGTAATCATTGCCGACAGGAGGCTGCGCTCGTTCGGCCCCATCAGTTCGGCCAGCGTCTCGGGCACCTCGCCGGACTTCTGCCAGCGGTCGAAATCGTCACGCACCTTTTGCAACGACGTGCCCGACCGCTCGGCGCGGGTCAGGATCATATCAAGCGCTTTGTTCTCGGCGTTGGTGAACAGGCTATAGCCAGCCTTGCCGACAATCGGGGCCACAACAAACTGCGCCGCCGGGCTAAGAACACCGCCCACCGCTGCGCCAAATGCTGCGCCTTGTGCCGCTTCGTCCAGACGCTCGGGGATACCACCCTCTGCCGTGCCTGCCGCATACAGGCCACCATAAGCAGCGCCGTAGCCTATTCCCTTGCCGGTAGCTTCAGCAACCCGACCGCCAGCGCGGGAAACAGCCTGCCCCACGTTCTGCGCTGGCAGCGCCAGCTTTGCGGCTTTGGCTTTCAGGGCAGCCGATTTTGCAGCCAGTCTGGCTTGGCGGGCGCCTGTCGATGCCTGAGCCAGCTTTGCCAGCTTGTCGCCCTTCGCGCTGGCCTGGAGGCCAACCTGAGCCGTTGTGCGGGCACCTGCGCCCGTCAGGCCCACTGGCAGCGGCGCGGTCGTAACGACACCGCCGGTCAGCTCGCCCGCGATGTAGGTGTAAGGATTGTCAGCCTTCGCCTTGTTGATAACGGCGCGGTCCTTGGCCACCCGTTCAGAATACGCCTGCTTGCCGGACTCGATAGCGCCAAACCCTTCGCCGCGCGCAATGCCCATTGCCGTGCCGCCCACGAAGTCAGCCGCGCCGGAGATTTCCTCGCCAAACCCGAACGTACCGCCTTGGCCGTATGCCGTGGCAAACGTTGCCAGACGGCCCAGCTTGTCGTCTTGCTTTGGCGGTTGGTAGCCGTTGCGCTCTGCTTCAATCTCAGCCATGCGGCGAAGCGTGGCAGGGTCTTGCAAGCGGGACGCCACAGCGCGGTCATAAGCGCCGCCTTGAACGCGGCGCTGGATGTCAGCGGCGTACTCGTTGATCACGTTTTCGCGGTTCGGATCAACGGCAGCATATTGAGCAAAGCGGTTGCCCGTCTGCGTCTGGCCTTCAGCGTATTTAGCAAAACGGCTCATGAAAGCCCCTTAGAACGTGATCCGGGAAGGTGCGCGGCCTTGCTGCTGCATGATCTTCTGCGCTTGGCCTCGGCCAAACACTTCATCAAACTCGCGCATGGCTTCCGGCGAAGGATCGCTCAAAAGCTCTTGCACGGCAGGCTGTGGAATGCGGTTGACGGCGCCGCCTTGGAACACGGTGCCTGTGGTCCTTCCAGTCGCAAGGTCTGGGACCGTTCGCTCTGGGTCAAACCCGTACATGCCCGCAAGGCCTTCATAGGTCGTGCGCGCTTGGTCGTAATCTTCCAAGGACCGAGCATAAAGGCGATCAGCCTGATTAGTGAAGTCTGCCACTTGAGCGGCAGAAAGCGGCTTTCCGAGAACGATCTGGTTGTAAAGGTTGCGGGTTGCTTCAGGCACACCGCGCGCATTGGCGGCAGAGGCCTGCTCGCCCTGCATAACGGTCGAACCTGGGTCCAGCATCTTCATGTATTGATACACGAGCGAAAGCTGACCGGCTGGCGTTGTTGCGTCCGTCGCTTTGATGCGGCCATAAGAGGCTTGCACGTCGCGGAACCCGCTGGTGATCGAGTTGTATTCGCGGCGGAAGGAGGCTTCGTCGTCAACGTTGATTTCTGGACTTGCGGCAGCCTTCGCCTCGCGCTCTGCTGTCGCGGCCTCAGCCTCATCTTCCGCAATCTGCACACCACGCAGGCGAAGGTTATAATCTTTTGTCCAGCGCTCTGCTTCCGTTTTGGCAGCGGCGTCAGCGCGGCGCCCGGTCATAATATCCCCGAGCGTCTGCGCCGCAAATAGCGCGTCGTTGATGTCATTTGGATCAGTCGGGTCAAACTGCGCCAGTTCCTCAGGGCTGAACCCTTGGGCCTGCAATGCAGGCATATCCTGTTGCCAACGCTGCGCGGCCTGTTCGGGCGACATGCCTTGGTAATTGATGGCGACCTTGGCGAAGCTCTCAGCGCGGCGCGCCGCTTCTAGGCGTTGCTGTTCAGTTGCGGTCTGTTTGAACTGGTTGAGCTGTGCCATCAGCTCAAGGTTGCCAGACGGTGCAGCAAGCGTTGTTGCCTCGTCATATTTGCCAGCCGCCATCAGCGGGGCAATCTGCTTGTTCAGCGCCAAAGCGTTCTGGCCTTCGCCGTATTGCCGGGCCTGCATCCCTAGCGCCGGATCGATCTGGAACCCGAGTGAGGCTGCCGAGTCATAATTGCCCTGAGCCAAAGCGTTTCCGAAGTCTTTCATCTGGACTTCGCGCTCACGCTCCTTGCGCCGCGCGCTGCCCGCTTCAAATGCCTGTATCGTATCAAGGGCGTTGAAATACATGGCTTACTTCCTCGGCATACCAATCGGGTTAAACGTGTAGCCGTCTGTGCTGACGCTCGGAGGCTTTTCAAACCAGCCAGAACCTTTGCCATAGGCGTAAAGCCCTGCCGCACTTTGCAGGCCACTTCCAAGCGCATTGGCCGTGTTCATGTAGCTGGACCCGCGTGCCGCTGCCGATTGCATGTTGTTGGCGCCGATCTGCTGCGCGGTCTGCATCCCCTGTGCGCCAAGGTTTGACGAAAGCTGTGCGCCTTGGCTGCTGAGGCCAGAGAGTGCGTTGGTATAGTCCGAGTACGCACCGTATCGGTTTCGTGCGAGACGGTCGCCCATTGCACCGACCGCTGATCCTGACAGGGATTTTCCGCCAGCCCCGAACGCACCCGCAACCTGTTGCAAGTCCGCGTTGGTGAAGTCCGTCATCGCCCGGTTGTTACCCGAGTTGAGGAACGTCTGATAAGCCTGATCCGAGATTTGCTGCTGTGTGAGCGGCTGGCCATCGGAGCCAACCGGCCCCGCAACCTTCGGGATTTCGTGGCCCTTCATCTGGCCGACTTGCTTGTAGTATTGCTCTGCCGCTGCGGTCCAGTCTGACCCCAGCTTCTTGAACGCCTTGCCGTAGCGATTGTAGAACGCCTGGATTTCAGGGCCGTATTGCTTCAGGTATGCGCCCCAGTCGGTTGATCCGACCGGCATCCCGTTTGCCCCGACACCGCCGCCAATGCCTAGCAATGCCTGTTGGGGGGCAAGGGCATTCGTGCCTGCGTTCCGGTAAGGCTCGGTGTATCCAGCCGCCTGCCTTTGGGCGAGCGTCAATTGCTGGTTAGCCTGTTCCGCAGCTTTGCGCTGCGCGCTTGCCGCCGCGCCGCCAGCAACCGCCGAACCTATCGTTGCCAAGGCTGTAGAGCCAAGCACCATGCCAATAGGAAACGCCATCTCTAACTCCTACTCGGTCGCAACGACCGTTATGCCCTACAGGCCAGAATCGCTTTCAATGTAGACGGACACGTCTACCGCCACGGTTGCCGCCAAGCTGTCCGTCACCGTACAAGCCCAGATGTGAGACCGTGCCGCCCCGGAAATCAGCACACCAGAAAAGTCCGTGCTTGCTGCCGTGGGCGAGTTTGCCGTAATCGTTCCGGGCCCGGACTTCTTCGCCCATGCGTAAGTGTACGGCCCAGTTCCGCCTGAAGCGAACACAGACACCGAATTTGTCGTTGCCGTGCCAGCACCTACAATGGCAGCGTAAGCATATGTCGGCAGCACATAAGCCGACAATGCCCCGCCTGATGCCGCCGCTGTTGCGGCTACCGCCACGTTTTCGGACACGCTCGATAGCTGGCCTGAGACTGACCCCGTGCCAGAGATGATCACATCTGCTAGGGGCTGCGTGCCATCAAGGATGGCCTGCTGCGTCTGGTTCACACCGGCAAGGATCGTGCCCACCGAACGGATGCTGTCGCTGGCGCCGTTGTCGAGGTCGTTGAGGTAGCGAATGGCCTCCATCGTCAACTGGCCGGTTGCCAAATCCACAAACTGCACAGGGATGACGCGCTTAGCCATTCAGCACCTCGATAACCAAGGCTTGCCGGACTTCCTCGGGGCTCATGTTGTCCGTGATCGGAACAAGCACACCGCGTACCTCTATCCCCGTAGGCACCGCACGAAACGCCACATCTGGATACCTGTTCTGCACCCTGCGTGCTGCTGCCAACTGATCGTTTCTCATCGCTCACCCACTGGCACACGGGATGGCAGGAACCCGACCGGATCACTCAGGCGGAACAGGAGCACAGTCTGTTCAGGCATGGCCCGTCCGTTCTGTTCCCATGACGTGCGGGCGCCGTATTCACCAATTGCCCCCAAAGACCGATCCCGGTACGCCCCGAACGTGTTGCCCTTGTCCCGGCTGATGGCCATCGAGAGCAGCGGGTTTGATCCTTGCCCAGACACAAGCCCGATGCCCTTTGTGCCCTCAACACGGACTTGGCCAAGCGGCTGGTTGCCCATGTTCACCGGCAGGTGCGCCGAGAAGTACCGCACAATCTCGGTGCCAAACGTGGACGCATTCGGCATCCGGTCAGACTTGTAGGACCGGCTGAGTTCAACCAGCGTGGTTCCTTCCGGCGCTGCAAACTGCTGGCCGTCCACAGTGACCTGAAACACCCATTCCCATGTGTCGGAGCCGTAGGTCTGGCGAAGGTGCCATGTCTGCGTTGCCACGTCATAGACGATGCATTTGTTCGGCGTGCGGATCACATAGAACTTGTGCGCTTCCGTCTCGATTGCGCTGCACACGATGTCGTCTCGGTCCACCGTCGCCAAGTACCGGGACACCCACGGATCGTTAGCGTTCAGCAGTTGCGGCGTAAGCCCGGCCAGTCGGTACACGCTCAGGTCATCGCCAATGAAAAACAGCGTGTTGTCCAGCTTGACAATGCTGTCACGGCAAGCCGCGCCACGGTCGATTTCCTGCCCGACGATAGGGCTGAACGGGTCATCATTATCGCCCGTCTCGATCCACGGCTGTATCGTCTGCGTACCGAACACCATCAGCGTGTTGGAAATCACCGCAAGGCCCACAATGCCATCAGGGGCATATTCTGCGGTGTAATAGCTCAGCGTGGTCGTCGTGTTGAACTGCAAGGTTGTGGAGAACGCAAACCGCGATCCGTAGCTGGCAAGAAGCCTCTGCCCCATCGTCGCAATCGAACTATACGCCGTCTCGCCTGCGTCACTCAGCAACGTCGCCCAGTCCGCGTCCGACAGCGCCGCAACACTGGCGCCGCCGGACTGGAAGAGGCTGCCTCCGCTAAGGAATCCCGCCTGGACTTCCCCGAACACAGCCTTGACCCTGTCCGTACCCGTCATGGTCCCGGTCAGGGCGCTCCATGTGTTAGCACTCACATCATAGAGCCGAACCGTCGTCCCATCAGGCACAACGACGTCACCACCTGCAAACCCATCTGCCTGAAACAAGCCCCTGACACCGGTCGTCAGTGTGCTGCCATTATCAACGATCCGGCTGCCCGGCGTGTTGACGTGACGCACCGGCCTTTGCGGGTCACCCCCGTTAGGCTCAACGTAATAGTTGATGACGAACTTACGCGCATCCCCGTAGCCATCGGGCTCAAAATGCGAGGAGGCGATCGCGGCTTCGGGCATTACTGCGGCTCCAGCGCCTCACGGAGCGCCTGATCTGCTTCAGACCCGTTGGCGCATTCCTTGCCGGTCAGTTCCTTGGCCAGCTTGACGCGCTGCTTCCAGTGCATCTTCTCCCAGCCGTCCGGCAACATCCCCTCACCCACCACCGGGATTTTCAGCTCGTCAAAAGCTGCGGGCTCCGGGGAGGCCGGGTAATCCTCTGGCGCCGGATCAAGCACAGGCTCAACGTCCAAACGCTCGAACCCGTCAAGGCGAAGCGCCTTTGCAATCAGGTCCGGGTCATTGGTTTCAACCGTCTGCCCACGGGGGAAGTTCATGCCCCACAGTTCCCGATTATCCCAAGGCCCGTTGTATCGAAGGATTGCCATGTCTCACCTCAAAAGTAATTCTGCGGAACGGGCTGGTGGTCCTGCTGCATCGCAATCACCTCGCGGATACGCCGCATCCCCAGTTCCCGCATTTGCTCGCATTCACCGACGCTCATGTCCGGCACAAACCTGCGCCCCACATTCCCGGCAACCATGAGGGTCAATCCCCGCATGACCGCTTCGGGAATGTCGGTCAGCTCCCAATACGCAATACGCCGTTCCTGCAATTCCGCATGAACCTCCGCGATGCCTTCATCGACCGTTGCGTCATCGGTTGCGTTCGGCGTTGCCCCGCCTTCCAGAACGTAGAGTTCCTTCAGGACACGGGCGACAAGATCAGCTTGCGTTGCCATATGGCCTCCTTTGGCAAAGGGGCGAGCAAGAAGCCCGCCCCTGCCGTTTCATCAGGTCATGAACGCGATGATGACCACACCGGAGCCGGTCGTCGCTGCCGTACCGGACAGGGCGACCGTTGCGGTGATGTCCGTGTCCGCCGTGACCGACATGGTGACAGCTTCGTCCAGTGCAACATGGCCAATCGTGCCAAGCGCAAGGTCCGTTGCGTAGAAGTCACCGTCTGCCGCCGTGCCGATGTCCAGCACGTTTGTCGAACCAGCATTGAACACAACGTCCACGTGAACACCGCTCATCGGTTTGATGATGTTCGCGCCTGCCGGGATGGTGCCCATTTTCAGGACAACGCCGTTATCGGCAAACGTAATTGCACGCTTCAGGAAGCTGATCTGCCGCGTGTAGTTTGTGAGAGCCTGAGCACCCATAGCTTATTCTCCTTCAGTGTGCGGATCAGGTGGCGGCAAAGAAGCCGGTGATCATGCCGTGGTCGATGCCGTTGTAACGCAGCTTTTCTGCGCTCCAGAGGCTTTCGACGCCGACGCCCTTGATGAACCCATAGTCATCTTCCTTGCGCTGCGTGGCACGGGTCGTCTGACCCCACGCAATGCCAAGCGCCTGAGCGCCCGTGAAATAGACCGGGTAAACCGTAGCCGAAGACGCGCCGATGGTGCCAACGTTGCTGATCTCGGGGATTTCCCGGACCACAACGCCGTCAACGATCAGATCGCCGTCTTGGAAGATCGGATTGCTTTCAACATCGCGCGGGCGGCCATCAAGGTTGATGGTACGCATGTCGATCTTGAGGTCCGAGAACGGCTCAGGTCCGACGAAGCACACGAAGTATTCACGGCCCTGCGATCCGGTGCGGATCGGACGGATCGACGGCAGGTCAATGCTGTCACCCTTCTGGATACGCAGGCGGCGTTTCGCCATGCGCTTCAGGAGGGCCAGCGAGGACACGGTGAACTTGTCAGCCGTGGTGTCAACGTTGGCAGCCGCCGTGGCGAACGTGGCGTTGTAGTTGGCTTCTGCGTTGCCGTAAAGGATACGGTAACGGTTGGCCGCAGACCATGCGTTTTTCTGGGCAGCGGTCGATTCCGAGAAGAACACTTCTTTCGGGTGAGCCTGTTCGGTTGGCGAAACGCCTTCCTTGTAGGCCGACGAAAGCTCAGTGATCGAACCAAGCGCATTGATGATCGAGTCCCGCATGTCGTCCATGTCGCGGACTTTGAGCATGTCCTTGGACGCATTGAGCAGGTCGATGACCGAGTTCTGCTCCTCGGATTTCTTGATCGCGGCGGCGAAGCGGTGCCAGTAGGGCTTCAGGTCATAGCTGAAGTTGCCCAGCGCTTCTTCGTTGCCGGTCAGGGTGCCTGCGCCGACGTTGCCGCCGGAGAAAGCCGTGACAAGCGGAATGGTGATAACCTGCCCGCCCTGGATGAGCTGCTTCTTGACCACGAACGGCGAGTTCGTAGACGTGCCCATGTAGGGATTGAACCCACTCTCCCGAACGTATTCGGCAAAGTAGTCTGTCTCCCATTTCTTGAGGATATTGCCCGTTGCGGGCGTAGTGAATGACATAGCTGTGACCTTTCAGGTGCTACTTGCGTTTGAACAGCACGTCGAAGCCGTCCGAAGGCTCACCGGTTGCATCTGAAGTGCGGGGCTTGCCGGTTCCTGCCAGTGATGGCGGGACGTTCGGCCTTGCCTGCGTCTGGACCTGCGGGGCTTGCCCGCCTTGCATCGCTTGAAGACGCTGTTCGATAAGGGCCTCAAGTGACCCCGCCTCGTTCAACATCTGCAATTGCTGTTCGCGCTTGTACCATTTTACCAGCTCGCCCATCGGATGGGGATGCTGGAGAAGCGTGTAGCTGTAAGCCGAAGTCGCCGGGTCATTCCGGCAGGCCTCGTCAAAGGCTGACCATGCTTCACGAACGGTTGCCTCGTCATTCTGCTGGCTGGCCATGAACATGCTCATCTGCATCTTCTGGGCGTGTAGCGTCTGTTCGAGGTAAGAACGCGGGTCCTGTTCAAAGGCTACCTGTGGCCCGGTAAACTCCGGCGCTTTGGGTTGCGTTTGGGTTGCCTGTCCCTGAGAGCGTTTCAGCTCCTGGAGTTCCTTGCGGAGGGCTTTGACAACCGACAGAGGGACTTGGGCACCTTCTTCATCATCGGACGGCGGCTCCGTGATCTGCTGCATTCCTGCAGCTTCTTTTGCGCCCGTTTCGGCCTGCGTCGCTTTTTCGGCTGCTTCCTTCCGGACAAACTTCCCATCGGGTCCGCGTTCTGGTCCGCCTGTAGCGGGTTCCATGCGGTCAATGGTCTGTTGCACGGGTTCAAGGGCAGCATCCTGCTCGGCAAACTCGTCAAGAAAGTCCTTTTCTCCACTCATCATCATCTCCAAACGCCCGTAACAGCGGCGGCCTGATACGCCCGATCCCCGGCGGCGGGTTTTCGCTCAGGGCCTAAGCGGCCAAGAGCAGAATGGTTTCCTCGTCGTCTTCCTCGGCCTCGCGCAGCGCTTCCGCGCGCTTGACCAGCCAGTAAACGAGAGCCTTTGTGTCTTCCTGCGTGGTGGGCGGGGCCACCTTGCTGCGCCTTGCCTCTTTGCGGAGGCGTTCGCGGTCCTTGCGTTTTGCGTCATCGGCTGCGGCCTGCATGGCTTGCAGGATCAGCAGGTTGATGCGCTCAAGTTCCTTTGCCGGGTCCAGCCCGCGCTTTTCAGCGACAGGCAGCGGGGGCGGTTCTTCGTCCAGCAGTTCGGCAAACAGCGCCTTTTCGTGCCGGGCAATCGCGAGTTCGCGCTCTTTCGTCCATTCCACATACTGAGGGACAATCGGCCTGCGCCTGTCATCCTTGCCGCCTTTGCGTCTGACCGGCGTTTCTGTCTCGCGCTCGCCGCCCGAAATCGTGGCGACCATGTACCCCGAGCCGGTGAGCCTTGCTGCCATCTGGCCGGGCTCTGTCTCGACCGAAGCCTGACCGCCCATCCCCAGAAAATACAGGCTGCGCCAGAACTCCGAACTGAACACGCTCATGAGAGGTCGTAGGTGATCGCACTCCGGTTTCCAGAACTGTCCACCGTCGCAATCACCCGGTCCTTGCTGTCTGCCACCGCGTTGCGGATCGTCACCGTTGTTGATCCGCCCCCGGACAGCTTGCCTGCCGTCGCTGCTGCCACAAGGCGCAGGGCTTGGCGAAGCGTCAGGCCGGGCTCAACCAAGGCCTCAAGGACAGCGCCGGTCACATCGTCCTGAGACAGCTCGTTGACCTTGATGACGCTTGCCGCGCGTGCTCGGCCCTTCATGGGCAGGTAAGTCGTTGTTGCTGCGCCGTTGATGACCGTCAGCGAACTGACAAGCCGGGTTGCCTTTGCCCTTGGCATTGATCCAGCGCCGTTAGTGACGCTGCCCGCTCTTGCCGTTGCCGTGGCCTGCGCGATAACTGCGCCGCGCGCCGCCGTGTCCGGGCGCATCGCACCAGCCGCAGGCCCATTGAATTGCAGCGAAGCAAGGCTTGCCAGCGGCATCAGTCAGCCTCGACGCTGAAGTCCAGTATCCATGTCAGCGCGCCAACCGTACCCGCACCGATCTGGCGAACCGCAAAGCCTTCATCCGGTCTCAGCGCCCAAGGGCGACCGTGCGAATGAATAAGCGGCAAGAGGTTGGTGTTCATCTGCAAGTGCATACCGGTGTTCGTTGGCACAGCCGTCTGTTCCTCGGACGACACCACGAACCGCGAAATCATCGTGCTGTCTGTCAGGCCAGAAGTTGCCGTATGCCCCGCCACCACGTTCGACAGGGCAGGATCGGCGCTGTTGTAAGCTGCCGGGGTCACTGAAGTCATGGTTGGCGTGCCCGTCACCCGGCGGGCAAAGAACTGGTTGATGACGCCGGTCACAGCCGTCACGTTGTCGTTGATGCAATAGAGGCCGAGCAGGTAGACCGTCTGGGCCGAGCCCGTGTTGTTGCGCAGCACGATATGATACTTGTTCGTCGCCGGAACGATGGCTTCTGTCATCAGGCGGTATGTTGGCAGGCCGCCGAAATGCACCCCTTGCGAATGCAGCGTGTCCGATCCCACGACATAGGACCGCATGTCGAGCTTGTCGCCCGTGCTGTCTGGCGGAACTTGGGTAAATGTCCGGGCCATATCAGTCTTCCGCCATGATCAGCGTGCCAGCGGGAAACCTTGGCGTAATCAGGTTGTTGATCGTCAGCGAGGCCGTGAGCGCGCCCTTGTAGAGAATTTGCCCCGTAGCGACGACCGAGACGCTGGCATGGGTAATCACTTCAGGCCCCGAAGTGCTTTCAGGAAAAGTGATCTCAGCCGCGTTCTTGAACGCATTGCCGGACGTGTTGGCGTCGTATGGGTCTGTGCCGTTGCAGATCGTCCAGCCCGTTGCATCGCGTGCCACAGCAACCGCAGCGTATCCTGTGTAAGCGGCTGCGTTTGTGGTTGCCGTTCCCGCTTCACCAGGGTCAGCGGTATGCAGGTTCACTTGCAAGTTCGAGCCATAGGACGGGAACGCCGTGCCTTGGGCAATGAACTTCACCAGATCGTTTTCGGTCGCGTTACCCTTTGACACTATTCAACTCCGATTGCCCGGCCATCCGGCCCGCGTTTGATTGTCTTCGGCTTGCCAAGCGTGGCCGCCAGCGCTTCCATTGCCTTAGCCATCGCCAGCGATCCGGTTTCGGATGACTGCGCCTGACGGTTTGTCTGTTCCTTGCCCGCTGCCGCTTGCTGCTCGCCCATCGCGGCCTGCATCTGCATTTCTTCACGGCGAAGCTGCATTTCTTCGGCCTTCAGGCCCATCTCGCGCTGCTTAAGCTGAAGCTCGGCCTGCTTGATTTCGAGTTCGACGCCCTTGATCTGGGTCGCCATGCCTTCCTTCTGCAATTCCATCTGGGTGCGTTCGCCCTCGGCCTGCATTTCCATCTGGAGCCGCGCGGCTTCCATCTGCGCCTTCTGAGCCTCAGCCTGCATCTTGGCAGCGTCCTGCTGTTCAAGCTGCTTCTTCAGTTCCTCGATCTGCTGCATGGCCTGCTGAAGCTGGGCGCCAGCGTCCATCTTCTCCACAAGCGCTTTCTTGTTCTTAAGCTGGCTGGCCTCAATCAGCACGTCCGGCGGGATCGGAACCCCGGCCTGTACCATCGCGGTCAGTTGCTCAAACTGCTCATGCTGGAGCGTGATCATGTCCGGCGCAGCTTCGATGATGATGTCCACGTCCATCTCGGCCAGTGCGTTCTGCACAGGGGGCGGACCCATCGGAGGCATACCCATGCCCATGCCCATTGGCATCACGTTGCCCATCTGTGGCGGCATTTGCGGGGGCATCTGACCCGGCATACCCATGCCCGGAACACCGCCCATCGGAGGGGCTTGCGGAGGCATTGGCTGGCCTTGTGGCATTCCCGGCATCTGGCCCGGCATCATCGGCTGGTTGACCGGCGTGAACCGTGCGCCCTCGGGCGCCTCGTCATCGCTGATCCGCAAGAACATGGGCTCAGTCCAGAACTGCTTCGCCCGTGCCCAGAATGCGCGGTACACACGCAGCTTCCAGTCGTTATGCGTGTCGTACAGCGTGTTTTCTTCGGCGAGGCCCGCGTTCTGCTGGGCAAGGATCGCCCGGCCTGACTGGTTCTCAACGCCGCGCCCTTGAAGTCCAGCGTTCGGACCCTGCGCGTCAATCTCGTTCTTGGCGTCCTGAAGCAGCTCGAAGTTCTGTGAAACCTCGGCCTGGCTTTCAATGAACCCCCAATCCGTACCATATTCCCCGTTCGCAATCAGGTGCGCGTCAGCCCGTGCGACTTCTTCCTTCGGGTTCGTGTCCGGCGGGAAGACGCCAGCCTTGGACCAGATGCGGCGGTTCTTGATCAGGAACAGCGACATCGACCGGCGGTAATTCATCTCGGACTGAGGCCCGATCATGTCCCGGACAACACCGTACCGCTCGTTTTCGCGGGTCACATAGGCAGACGCTGCAATGATGGGGCACGTGGGCACGCCTTTGTCATCGACGTACTTGCTCTCGCCTTCGTCCAGCACACCGCCGCCAGAAAAATACGCATAGTTCCAGACGCCATCGGGCGCGCGCCAGTAGATACACGCCACACGGACCCGCTGCCGGTCTTCATCACCCCAGCGGAACCGGGGCTTGTCGTCATAGCCTTCGTCAGTCGTATCCCCGGTCAGCGAGCCTTTGAGTGCAGCCTCAGCGTCCGGGTTGTCCGGGAACAGCGCCAGCGCGTCTTCAAGGTCGTACCAGTTGTGATACCCGAGATACCGGGCGTCCGAGAAGTCAGCGCGGCGCGAGCGCGGGTCATAGAAGAACTGGTCAAAGTCGATTTCCTTGCCGACAATGCCAAACGCGCCTTCGCCTTTCTCGTAACAGATGTCGATGGCCGCTATGCCTTCAATAGCAAGGCACTTGAACGAGGACGAGGCGATCTTGTCGAAGCGGATCGTGTTCTCGATGTAGTCCAGAACGTCCGTGGCGACCTGGGCCTGTTCCTCGTTCCCCGGCTTGCGGGCAAAGGCTTTCGGGTCAGAGCGCGCCTTCTGCTCAATACCGCACAGGAAGTTCACCTTCCGCTTGATGCGGTTCATGGTGACAATCGGCTGGCCGCGCCGCATCAGGATTTGCTTTTCCCGCTCATCCCATTGCGTATCATTGTAGTTGTCGTACCAGTCGCGGTCACGGTGAGACAGCTTGCGCGCCTCGTTGTGCGCGTCCTCGGCCTGGCGCACCCACTTCTTATAGGTTGCAATGTCCTTCCCGGCGAACTCCACGTTCGTGCCGTCAGTCTGGCCGCCGTACTTCTCTGTCTGAGGCTTGCCAGCAATCATACCCGCCAACTATCCCCGTCTGGCGCCTTGGCGCGGTAATCGCTGAACGCTTGCGGTTTAGGCGTGGCCAGCGGCACAATGGCCGGGTGAGCCATGTCCAGCGCAAGGCCCATCATCGAGCACACGTCCACAGCGTCGTCATGCTTACCGGCTGGGAAGGCTAACAGTTGCTTCAGCACGCGCTCTCCCCTCTCGTCATCCAGTAGCGAAACCTCGCCCATTGCAGCCCGGCTCTGGAACGCACGGGCTCGGGTCGCCTTGTCATGAATGCTTGGCAGCCATTCCATGCGGCAGCGTGTGGCCGTCTCAGTCATGCGGCGCTTCAGCATCGGCTCGATTGCCTTCTGGATCACACCAGCTTCGCCAAACGCACAGATCGGCTTCCACTTGCGGATCATGTGCAGCTTCTGTTCGATCCATTCGTCCGAAGCTGTCTGGCCGTGCCACCAGTCGAGCTGGAAGATGCGGCCCGTGCCGTCGATGCCCCAGATGGCGTGTTCCGTGTAATCGCCGTCACCCTCGGTCACCGCGTAGTCGCTGGTCATGTAGACGTGGCAGCGCTCAGGCGGGTTTTCGTGGCGTTTGAACCAGGCTTTCAGGAAGAACGTACCGTCATCGGGCGCGGGTTGTTGTTGGTAGAGCGCTGACCAGTCACGGGGGCCAATGGCGGCCTTGGTGCGGTTCAGCGCGTCAATCGGATACCATTCAGGCCAAAGCGCTTGCCCATTGCTCAGGATAGCTGGCAGGATCAGCTTGTCCCACTTGTCCCCGCCTTTGGCCTCTGCCTCTAACAAGCGGCCGGCCAAGTCATCTTCATGCCAGCGGGTCTGAATCAGGATGACCGCGCCGCCCGGCATCAAACGGGTGTAGGCCGTCGAGGAATACCAATTGTAGACCGTCTCTCGCCGGGTTTCGCTTTCGGCTTCCTCGCGGTCTTTCACCGGGTCATCGATCAACAACAGATGCGCGCCGCGTCCCGTAACTGCCGTGCCGACACCTGCCGCCACATACGATCCGCCCGCACTCGTGTTCCAGCGGTTAGCAGCTTGGCTGTCCTCTGCCAGCGTGACGCTCGGGAACACGTTGCGGAACCGCTGCTCGCGGACGATGTTCCTGACCTGCCGCCCGAAATCCCCAGCCAAATCGCTGTTATAGCTTGCGGTGATGACCTGCTTGTCCGGGTTGCGCCCCAGATACCAGGCCGGGAACCGCTTGCTTGCCAGCTCTGACTTGCCGTGCCTCGGCGGCATGAAGATCATCAGGCGATCAATCTCGCCCCGCTCTACCGCTTCCAGCTTCTCGCATATCAGCCGGTGATGCTCTGCCGTCCTGTACTGCGGGAAGGTGTATTCAGTGAACGCCGCCAGCGTCTCTGTGGCCGCCAGACGTGCGCGCTTTTCCTGAAGCAAGTTCAGCCGCGAGAAGTTCGTCGAGTTCTGCCGTTGTAAGTTCTGCAACATCACGCTTATGGGTCACCGTGCTGTCTACTTGGCTCAGGCGGGCATGGACATAAGGCGCCGCTGCCTTTGCCGCTTCAAACCGTTGGGCCGTGTCTAGGCTTTCGTCGCGCAGCAGGCTGAGCATGTAGTCGAGAGGCAAAAGGCCCTCGCCTGCTTTCAGGATCGCCTGCTCAGTCAGCTTTGTCTTGGCGCCTTTGGGGCGGCCTGAGTTCGGGCGCGGTCCACCTCTAGGCACGAGCGCACACTGGTTTTTTGCTATCAATCATAGTGTTTCTACCCTAGGGCACTGTTTTGGCGGGTTTTGACCACACCAAGGCATTGTTTGCGCCAACCTAAGCGCGGATGCGAAGCCCATAATCCGAACTGACCGGATACCCAGACACCTCCAGCAGGATCAGCAGCTCCTTGGTGCGCCCGCCTGCTGTGGTGATCCTGTGCTCCAGCCAGCCTGAGATGCTTCCAGACAGGCGGAACGTTGCCGTTGTGGTCGTGTTGCTGGCATTGGATATGCTGAGGCCGGTGACGACGTTAGAGACGCTTGCAATGGTGTCAGAGCCAAGCCAGCCGGACCAGTTGACGCTGTAGTCTAGCGTCTCGTTCTCGTCCTGTGTGGCAACAATGGCGTTCCCGCGAGGCTTGAGGCCGCGCATGATTGTTTTCGCCTGTTGCAACACTTTGATGTAGCGGTCGGTCATTCACCCCTCCGGCCAAGCCTGGCTGGCGATTGCGATGAACAGGCCAAGCCCGAGGCAGAACAGGATGGCGGCTGCGAACAGCATCAGGCGTTACGCTTCGCGGCCTTGTAGCCGTAGAACGCTGCGCCAGCGAAGATCACGAAGCCAACGAGGGCGACGAACTCGGACGGCAGGGCCTTTGTGACAGCGCCGTCAAGGGCGATGTTGTCCACCAGGAACGCAAGGGCGAGGCCAGCGAGGGCGTTGCCGATCGTGGGGAGGTCAATGTTCTTCATGGGTCAGCCCTTTCGTGGGGTTAGTCAGCTTCGGCATAAGCGCCGTTAGCGCGGGGGGTGGAGAACTCATCGCTGGACGGATGATCTGCCCACGGGTCGAGGTACTGCGACACGTCAGGCTTTTCCGGCTCAAACATGTCGTCGTCAGCCTCGCCGCTGAAATACGTGACAAGCGCTTCCTTGGCGGCCTCTACGGCATCGTCCATGCTTTCAAGGGCAGCAACGGCCTGTTCACGCTTAGCAGCGAGCGCTTCCAGATCGGCGTCAATCCGGGCAAGGTCAGACGTGAGCGACTGATAGCGCTCGCCTTCACGGGCTTGCTGCGCTTCGTAGGCCTGCTTTACCAGTTCGGTGTAGCGGTCTGTCATGGGGTTCTCCTGTCAGCGCGGGAGAGAGCCGGGTTGCCCGGCGGAGGGACAAGGGGAGTCGTCTGGGTGGTCCGGGGCCCGGCTCACTGTCGCGCTGCGTGTTTCAAGCAATGCTTTGCACATGGGGGCCGGGAGAGCGCCAAGCGCGTGGTCCAGCCCCTGTCTCGGTTAGCCGTTCCTTGCACGGGCCGCTTGGGCTTGCCTAGGGATCAACGGATAACCTGCATTTTGT
>Ga0315900_10002664_pt1 | contig 26911 bp, 20 predicted proteins | sample LakEriMetagenome_FD_203521 | JGI IMG/M metagenome (GOLD analysis project Ga0315900, IMG submission 203521) | Freshwater fungal communities from buoy surface, Lake Erie, Ohio, United States - Buoy 12 MA114 | ecosystem: Environmental > Aquatic > Freshwater > Lake > Lake biofilm | place: USA: Lake...
GTTTTCTGCCATGTTCGTGATGATGTCGACCCATGCCGGTGAGCTCTTAACGAGGCTCGTTGGGGGCCGATGATCGGGGTTGCGTGCCCCGCCGGCGGTTCCGGTCTCGTCCGGGCCGTTCCGGATCGCATGCCCCTCGATCCAGGCACCCCCGTCTTTTTTTCAACGAGCTCTCCGCATCACACGACACCACGGCATCGCGGTGGAAAGCGTATCGCCCCCCGCTCCCCGGTTCGTCACCGCGACCGCGGGGCCTTCTTCACTTCCCTGACGGCCCAGGCCTCGAAGGCCGGCTGCGGTGCGGCGCGAAAGACCTTCGCGAACGCGGCCTCGAACGCCGCGCCACCGTCGAGCTCGGCGACGAACTGCTTCAGTCGCGCCCCGGTCGCAAGCGCGCCGACGAAGCCACCCGCCGCCGTGGCGGTGGCGACGGGGTCGGCATGGCCGCCGAGGAAGTCGGCCGCTGACCCGAGCCTGCCGACCGCGACCGGCACCTCCCGCTTCCACTCCTGCACGAGCAACGCCTTGGGCACGAGCTTGGCCGCCACCGCCCGCCCCGCGCCCCGGGCGAACCACTCCGGCACCATGCGGCCGGCGAGAGCCGCGCCGGCGAGCTGCTCGACGAGCAGGGCCTTCGTGTCGTCATCGTCGGCCGGTACCAAGACCGCGCCGTAGGCGACGTCGCCCGACACGCCGACGTGGCCGGTGATTGCCTTCGGCCGCTCGGCATGGAGCACGTTCTGCCACAGCGCCGAGTAGTCGTACGACTGGCGGAAGACGTAGACCACCACGCCGCCCCGCAGCAGCGGCCCGGCGTCGCCGACGAGTTCGCGTCGCACCCGCTCGGCCAGCGGCTCGGCTTCTGTGGCGAGCTGCCGCACTCGGGCCGCCGGCAGGTTACCGATCAGGCACACGCCCCCGGCGACCTCGGCCACCGGCTCCTCGTCGGGAATCGCCCGCCGCCACAGCTTTCTGCCCGCCTCGAACCGCAGCTTCTCGAGGTCGGCGTTCGACATGCTCCGCGCCCGGCCGGCGGCGACCAGCGTCTCCAGCGGCGTCTTCGCCGCCAGTATGTCGAGCCGCGCGCCCTCGTCGACCCAGCGCTCGATGGTCGCGATCACCTCGTCGGCGAGGGGCTGTTTGTTGAGCGGCATCCGCTGCCCTTCGATGTCGCGGCCGCGAAGTTTGCGGACGAGGAGACTGGTCGCTCCCTTTCCGGGCGTCACCGGCGGCCCGCTCCGGCCGCCCTTGAGGAGCGCCTCGAGGCTCGTCATCCGCAGGTTGGCCTCGGGATCCTGCTGCCCGTGGCAGCCCGCGCACTCCTTGAGCAGGACCGGCGCGACGTCGATTGCGAACGACACTTCCCCCGGCTTGAGCGTCACCGGTCCGGCGGGCGGCGCGACGGGCGGCGGCGCGGCGCCGGCCCGAATGAGCTGATCGAGCGGGATGGTCGGATCGGCCGCGTCATACGCCGCCCCGGCGTCGATCCACTTCATGAGCGTGCCCACCTCGTCCGGCGACACCTTGCCGCCTCCGCGCGGCATGTCGCCCGAGAGGATCACCTCGACGAGCCGGCTGGCGTTGCCGGCGCCACGCTGCACCATGCCGGTCTGCATGAGGCCGGCGTAGGAGGTCATCTGGAAGCCCCCCTTACGGCCGGCGATGTGGCAGCCGCCGCACTTCGCGGCGAGGATCGGAGCGACCTGCTTCGAAAACGAGATCGCCTGGCCGGAAACCGGCATGCAGCAACCTACCGCACCGAGAAAGGCCGCGACTCCCAGCGACCGCATGCCTGCATGCCCCATCGATTCGCCTCCCGTGCGCACGGTGCCGCCGTCAGGCGGGCCGCTCGCGTGCCTCCCGCTCGGCGGCCAGTCGGTCTGCGACCGACCGTTCTTTCCGGCGGCGGCGCCGCCGTCCCGCCGGCCGGGGTCGCGGACCGTGCGGTCGCCGCGGGCCCTGCACGAGCGCGACGCAGGCGGTGGCCGCCACCGTGGCGACCAGCGCCATGATCCATGCCACACCCAGACCGAGGCCGATCCGCCCGCACGCCACCGCACCGGCCGCATCACCGAGCGAGCCCAGCAGCGCCCCCAGGCCCAGCACGACGGCGAGCAGCACGGGCAGCAGGAGGGTGGCCACGAGGGCCCAGGCGAGCCCGCGTCGCAAACCGTCTCGATTCATGAGGAATGGGCTTCCGCGATCTCGGGTCTGTGGCCGGATGAACGTGGCGAACGAACCCGAGAATTGTCCCGTCGCCGTGCAGCCCGCGTCAAGGAAGTCGGGCTGCGGCCTCCAAGCCGGTCGCCCTACAATGCCGGTCGATCCGCGGCGGGAGGCCGTGGCGACCGCGGTGGAGTGCACACCATGAACCGGTTTTGGCTTCCGCGGCTGCATCGGGCGAGCGTCTGGCCGACCTGCCTACTGCTCGCCGTGGTCGCGGCCGCGGCCCGGGCCGACCGCGTGGAGATGGCCGACGGCCGGGTGCTCGAGGGCCGGTTCGCCCTGATCCCCGGCGTCGCCGTCGACCCGCTGGCCCCGCAGTCGTCGTCCGCCGGGACGCCGATCCTGATGTGCGACGACGATCTCACCCGCACCATGGTCTCGAAGCGGCTGGTCGTGAAGACGGAGCCTGCGCCCGTGGACTTCGGGCTGGAGAAGATCCGCATCCCCCAGCGGGTGCCCGAGAACGGCCGCCGGGTCACGGGCATGGGAGCGGCGATCGAGACCACCCCGTTCGACGAGTTCGGCCGTCGGATCCTCTCGCTCTCCACCGCCGGCGGCCGGGTGGACGTGGTGCAGGGGATCACGGAGATCACGCCCCGCTGGACACGGATCGAGGGGCTCGTCACCGAGAAGCCGGTGCTCCTCGACATGCGGCTGGCGACGACCGCGCTGCCGCGCGACGTGCTCAAGCGGGTGATCGAGCAGCACATCGACCGCACGAACGCCGACCACCGGCTGCGGGTCGTGCGGCTGCTCATCCAGGCGGAACGCTACGAGGACGCGCGGAGCGAGCTCGACGAGGTGCTGAAGGACTTCTCCAGCCTGGCCGAACTGAACCGCGAGCGCAAGCGGATCTCCGAACTCGCCGCGCGGCGGATCCTCGACGAGATCCGGATGCGGGGCCGCGTCGGCCAGGACCGGCTCGCCCTGCGGCTGCTGGAGAACTTCCCTACCGAGGACGTCGGCGGCGAGCTGCTGGAGGAGGTTCGCGAGGAACGCGACCGCTACCGCGAACGCCAGGAATCGGCCCGCCGGCTCGTGGCCGGCCTGCGGTCCCGGCTCGCGGAACTCGAAGACGCCCAGGAACGGGCCGCGGCCGCGGCAATGGTCGACGAGATCGAACGCGAGCTTTCTTTCGCCACACTCGAGCGGCTGGCGACGTTCGAGCGGCTCGGCGGCGACCCGGCGTTGCCCGCCGCCCGCGCCGTGGCCCTGGCCATCAACGGCTGGCTGCAGGGGCCCACGATGGGCGACGACAACCTCAAGGTGGCACTGTCGGCCGTGCGGCTACGGGATGCGCTCCGCGAGTACCTGCGGGCGCCCGACGCGCCGGCCCGTGAGGCGACGCGTGAACGGATGCGCCAGGAGGAGGCCTTCAGCGCCGCGACGCTCGCCGGCATCGCCCGGCACATGCGTCCGCCCCTCGACCCGCCGCAGCCGACTGCGCCGGGCCTGTACGCGATCGACGTGCCGGGCCTTCCCGGCGCGGGAACCGCCCGTTGCCTCGTGCAGCTGCCGCCCGAATACGACCCGCTGCGGGTCTACCCGGCGATCGTCTCGCTGCACGCCGCCTGGAGCACGCCCGAGCAGCAGATCGAGTGGTGGGCCGGCAGGCCCGCCGCCGACGGCACCCGGCTCGGCCAGGCGACCCGCCACGGGGCGATCGTCATCGCTCCCGCCTGGGGCCGCGAACACCAGACGGCCTACGAATACTCGGCCCGCGAGCACGCCGTCGTGCTCGCGGCGCTCCGCGAGGCCTGCCAGCGGTTCGCCATCGACACCGACCGCGTGTTCCTCTCCGGGCACTCGATGGGAGGCGACGCCGCCTGGGACATCGGCGTGGCGCATCCCGACCTGTGGGCGGGCGTGATCGCGATCTCGGCCGCGGCCGACCGCTATGTGCACCACTACTGGCGGAATGCTGCCGCGCTGCCGATGTACTTCGTGGGAGGCGAACTCGACGGCGGCACGATCCAGAAGAACGCCGTCGATCTCGACCGCTATTTCGCCAAGGGCTACGACGCGACCTACGTCGAGTACCGGGGCCGAGGCCACGATCACTTCTCCGAGGAACTGCTGCGGATCTTCGACTGGATGGGCCGCAAGCGGCGCGCGGTGCCGCAGCCGATCGAGGCCGTGTCGATGCGGCCCTGGGACCGGTTCTTCTGGTGGCTGGAGTTCGCCGAGGCGCCGCCGAAGACCGTCACGCTGCCCAGCAACTGGCCGCCGGCCAAGGGGGCCGGGCCGCTCGAGATCGAGGGGCAGGTCACGCCGGGCAACACGATGACCGCCCGCTGCGGCGGCCGCGGCGTGCGGATCTGGCTCGGCCCGGAGTTCGTCGATCTGACCCGGCCCGTCACGGTGACGCTCTCCGGCGAGCGGCTCTTCAAGGGCAAGGTGGTGCCCGACGAACGGGTGCTGCTGGAGGATCTGCGGCGGCGCGGCGACCGGCAGCATCCCTTCTGGGCCGTCGTCGAAGGCCGCTGACGCGACGGAAACCACGGCCCATCATGTCGGATCGAATCGCCGTTCGCGGAACCAGAGCATGACGAAAGCATCATCACCAGCCCTGATCGGCCTCGACTGGGGCACGTCGTCGCTCCGCGGCTACCTGATGACCGCCGACGGCGACGTGCTCGAATCGGCCGCGAGGCCGTGGGGCATCCAGCACCTCCCGGCCGGCGGTTTTCCGGAGGCATTTCACGGTCTGGTGGCCGCGTGGCTGCGACACGATTCGCCGCTGCCGATCGTCGCGGCCGGCATGGTGGGCAGCCGCCAGGGCTGGCGGGAGGTGCCCTACGTGGACTGCCCCGCGGACACCGCGACGATCGCCCGCGGACTGCTGCCCTTCACCGCCGCGGGGGCTCGCATCCACCTCGTGCCCGGAGTCATCCAGCGCGGGCCACTGCCGAACGTGCTCCGCGGCGAGGAGACTCAGATCGTGGGCGCCATGGCCCGCGAGCCGGCGTTGGCGGCGGAGTCGCTGCTCGTGCTCCCGGGCACGCACGCGAAGTGGGTGCGGGTGCGTGACGGGCGGCTCGTCGGCTTCGAAACCTTCATGACCGGCGAACTGTTCGCCGTGCTGCGGGACCACTCCCTGCTCGGCAAGCCAGCCCGCGAGGCCGGGGCGGCGGATGGCGTCAGCGACACGACGCAGGTCGCCTTCGATCGCGGGCTCGCCGTGGCCCGCGACAGTGGCCCCGCGGGCATCGCGGGCCGGCTGTTCACGGCCCGGAGCCTGTTCCTCGCGGGCGACCTGCCGGCCGCCGCCACGCTCGACTACCTCTCGGGCCTGCTCATCGGCGAGGAGATCCGCAGCACGCTGGCATCCCGCCGCGACGCTCCCTGCCCGTCCGTCGCGCTGATCGGCGACGCCGCACTCTGTGCGCGGTATCGCCACGCGCTGGCCGCGTTCGGGATCGGCGACGCCCGCCTCTGCGGCGACGCCGCCGCGGCGGGACTGTGGCACATCGCTGCGGCCGCGGAACTCGTCTCCGCCGGCCAGGGGTGACCGACGCACCGGCGACGAGTCACGCCGGCAGTTCCACGACGGCCTTGAGCACGCCGCTGCCAGGGCGGAGCAGGGCGGGGAAGCGGTCGATCGTCGCAGTGAACGGGATGCGGTGCGTGATCCAGGGGGCCGTGTCGATCGTGCCGTCTTCGATCAAGCGGATGATGCGGGCGAAGTCGCGCGACAGTGCGTTGCGGCTCGCGAGGAGCGTGAGTTCGCGGCGGTGCATCACCGGCGCGTGCGGGAAGACGAGGTCGCCCTGCGTGATCCCCACGTAGACCAGCCGGCCACCGAAGCTGCACAGCTTCAAGGCGGCCGCCATGCTCGCTGAGCTTCCGGTGGCATCGACCACCACCTCGGCCATCCGCCCGTCGGTGAGCGCCGCGACCGCCCGCTCGTCGCGGTCGTCGCCGGTCGCGAGCACCGTGTCGGCCACGCCCATCGTGCGGCGGACGAAGTCGAGCCGCTCGGCCACCGTGTCCATGACGACGACCCGGGCCCCGGCGACCTTCGCAAACTCCACGGCCGAGAGCCCGATCGGTCCGGCCCCGACCACGAGCACCGTCTCACCCGCCTGCGGCGCCCCGCGGTCGATGGCGTGGCAGCCGATGGCGAGCGTCTCGACGAGGGCGTTCTGCTCGTGGGCGAGCCGGGGCGAGGGATGAAGCTTGCGGGCCGGCACTGTGAACAGCGGCCGCAAGCCCCCGTCGCAGTGAACGCCGAGCGTCTGATGCCGCTCGCAGCAGTTCGTCAGCCCCCGCGTGCAGGCATGGCAGGTCTGACAGTTGATGTAGGGCTCGACACAGCAGCGGTCGCCGGGCCGCACGTGTGCGACGTCCGCCCCGACGGCCACCACCTCGACGCCGAGTTCGTGGCCCGGAATCCGCGGATACGAGAAGAACGGCATTTTGCCGAGGTAGCCCCCATAGTCGGTGCCGCAGATGCCGACCGCATGGACCCGGACGACCGCCTCGCCCGGGCCCGGCGCCGGTGGCTCGGCCACGTCGATGAAGCGGAAGTCACCCGGTTTCTCGAGCAGCAGCGCCTGCATATCGATTCTTTCTCGCGGCCGCCGCCGTCACTGAAGTCCGTAAAAGGCCGCCGCGGTGCCGCCGCGGATCGCCTGCCGCTCGGACGGCGCGAGCCGGCCGAGAACATCATCGACGATCCCCGCCACCTCCGCATAATCCGCCGCCAGCAGGCAGACCGGCCAGTCACTGCCGAACATTAATCGCTGCGGCCCAAAGGCGGCCACGGCCACCTCCAGATAGGGCGTGAAGTCGGACCGCCGCCAGCCGCTCCAGGCGGCCTCGGTGACCAGCCCCGAAAGTTTGCAGCACACGTTCGACCGCCGAGCGAGGGCCTCGATGTCGCGCCGCCAGGGCTCGAGCTCGCCCACCTTGATCCGCGGCTTCGCGAGATGGTCGAGGACGAACGGCTGGTCCGGCAGCAGGTCGGCCAGTTCGACCGCGGCGGGCAGGTGGTGCGGGTAGAGCAGCAGATCGTAGGTCAGGCCCAGCGGCGCGAGGCAGCGCAAGCCGCGGACGAAATCCGCACCGAGGACGAACCGCGGGTCGGGCTCGTCTTGGACGACGTGCCGCACGCCCACGAAGCGTGGATCGGCGGCGAGCGAAGCGAGTTCCTCGGCCACCCGCGGGCTCCGCAGGTTCACCCAGCCGACGACGCCCTTGATGAACGGGTCGGCCGCCGCGAGTTCGAGGAGCCAGTGGCTCTCCGTGAGCGACTGCCGCGCCTGCACGGCGACCGAGCCGACGATCCCCACCGACCGCGCGACCGCCGCGAGGTCGGCGGGCAGGTAATCGCGGGCCAGCCGTTCCATGCCGGGGCCGATCCACGGGTAGTCCGGGGGCACGTAGCGCCAGAAGTGCTGGTGCGCGTCGAAATTCATGGAGATGCGACGATGACGGGACCACGGTGATTCAAGGGCGCTTGGCGCATTCTTGCAACCCGGGCCTCACGCAGCGGCCGAAGGCCGCGCTGCGTGCGGCGGTTTCACGGAAACCCTCGGCATCATGCCTCGGTTTCCTGGGCCGGCCGCCGCCGGCGGGCGAAGGCCCGCCATCCGGGCGGGCAGTCAAACGGCAGTTCTGGCACGCAGCGGCCGAAGGCCGCGCTGCGTGCGGCGGTTTCACGGAAACCCTCGGCATCATGCCTCGGTTTCCTTGGCCGGCCGCCGCCGCCGGGCGAAGGCCCGCCATCCGGGCGGGCAGTCAAACGGCAGTTCTGGCACGCAGCGGCCGAAGGCCGCGCTGCGTGCACCGCCCGGTGCGTGGCTCGGATCGACGCCGCGTCGATCCGCCGCGTGCCGCCGCCCCGCGGCGGCCACGGTCGCCCGGAGGTGCGACCGCCCGCCCGGCTGGTCGCACCTTGGCTGCGACCACGCCGGGCCAAGCCTGCCGGGGCCATGGATGGCCCGGCAGGCGTGAAGTCAGTTATTTTCGGCGAGACCCTCGACGTGGCCGACGTCGTGCACGGGGGCGAAGATCGCCTGCACGTCGCGAAGCAACTCCGCGTCGAGCGGTTCGGCAGCCCACGCCGCCCAGGCCCGGATGTTGGCCGGATTCGCGCTGCCGGCCACCGTCGTGGCGATGTCGGGATTCGCCAGGGCGAATTGCAGCGCCAGTTTCGCGATCGAACTGCCGCGGGCCCGGCACAGGTCGGCCGCCCGGCGGGCCGCCGCCTTCACCGCCTCCGGCTCCTTGAGCCAGGGGGGCAGGGGGGCGTCGGTGAGGAGCCGGGCGCTGAAGGGCCCGGCGTTCATCACGCCGATCCCCTTGGCCTTCAGGAAGGGGATCGTCTCGGCGGCGAACCGCGTGTTCTGGAGCGTGTATTGGTTGTAGTTGAGCGCGCAGTCCACGTCGGCCCGCGCGCCGATCCAGCGGAAGATCTTCTGCGGGTAGCCGCTGAAGCCGATGAACCGCACCTTGCCGGACGCCTGGATCCGCCGCAGGGCGGGCAGCGTTTCCTCGACGATCTGCGACAGTGGCACGAACTCGACGTCGTGGCAGAGCACGATGTCGAGGTGGTCGGTGCCCAGCCGGTGCAGCGACACGTCCACGCTCTCGGCCACCCGCCGGGCCGAGAAGTCGAAGTGCGCCAGGTCGTAGCGGCCGAGCTTCGTGCACAGGAGGTAGTCGTGCCGCGGCACCCCCTTCAAGGCCACGCCCAGAAGCACCTCGCTCATGCCGCGGCCGTAGAACGGGCTCGTGTCGATGAGGTTCAGGCCGCACTCGAGCGCCGCCCGCACGCTCCCCAACGCCTCGTCGAGCGTGATCGAGCGAAACTCCTGGCCCAGCGAACTGGCGCCGAAGGAGAGGATCGGCACCTCGAGACCGGTATCGCCGAGTACGCGTTTCTGCATCATGGCCTCAGAAGGTCCGGCAGCCGAGCGTGAGCAGCAGATTGGCCCACGGCTGGGTGTCGGCCGTCTGGATCGTGAGCACGTGGTCGGCCGATGCCACCGCCTCGTAGAAATCCCACTTCACGATCGGCCGCAACTCGCAGGGCGACCGCGCGGCGGCGAGGATCCGCCGGTACTCGGCCCACACCGGCGGGTCGCCCGGCGTCGCCGCGGCATAGGAGTCGGACCGGTCCACGCCCATCGTGCAGACCTCGTCGATGCGCACCGTGCCCAGGATCGCCTCGAGCACCTGGGCGACCGTGGGCACGCCCGGCATGAGTTGGAGCGACACGAGCTCCGCCCGCGGGCCGCGTTTGTTTTCGGCCGGATAGTTGCCGTCGGCGATCAGCACGCGCGAGTGATGGCCGGCCCGGGCGAGGGCGCGGAGGATGTCGGGATGGAGGAGGGTGGTTTGGAGCATGGCAGGGTGCGAGGACGCGCGAATGGATACGACACCGGCTCGGGGGCGGCAAAAGTCTCCTCGCTGTGGCCGCAGCGGCCACACGCTCGTCGAGCGTTCGCCGACCCCCTCACCTCCCTCAACTGGTTGGACGAGAAGAAGCCATGGGATGCCCTGATGGACTGTCGGCGACGTGCCGTCGGATGCTCGCGATCGTGCGAGCTGCGGCCTCCGCGGCCGTGGGCAGCGGGAAGACCTCCGCCGACAGCCAGCCTTGATAGCCGATTTCCCGGAGGGCCGCCACGACCGGTGCCGGATCGGTGTGCCCGAGGCCCATCGCCCGCCGGTTCGAGTCGGCCCAGTGGACGTGCCCCACACGGCCGCCGGCGGCCCGCACCGCGGCGGGCAGGTCGGCCTCTTCGATGTTCATGTGAAACAGGTCGGCGAGCAGTTGCACGTGCGTCAGGCCGCGGTCGGCGAGGAAGGCCGCAGCCTCGCCCTGCCGGTTGAACAGGTCGGTCTCGTAACGGTTCAGCGGCTCGTAGAGCAGCGGCTGGCCGTGCCGCGCCGCCCGATCGCCGAGCCGGCCGAGCGCCGTGGCCAGGTGATCGAGCGCGGCGTCCCGGGCCATTCCCTCTCCGCTCCACCCCTGCATCGAGCCGATGATCGCCGGCGCGCCGCACGCGCCGGCGAGGTCCACGACCGCGGCGATGAAGTCCTCGGCTCGAGCGCGCGTGGCGGCGTCGGGATCGCACAGATGAAGCCGGTGCCGCACCCAGCCGGCACCCGTGCCCACCGCCGCGATGGCGAGGCCGTGGGCGGCGACGACCCGCATGAGTTCGGCCGCGTCGAGCGCGGCCGCCGACTCGGGAAAGATCTCGACGCCGTCGAACCCCAGATCGGCGGCCACGCGGCAGCCGGCCGCGAGCCCGTCGTGAACCACGAACGGCCCGCTGCGGGCCTCGGGCACGAGGCAGATCGTGATCGCCGATTTCATCCGGGCTGTGTCCCGACCTCAACGACCGGCGGCCGCCTCGGGGCTGCGGGCCACCTCGGGCTTGCGGTCGCCACGCGGCAGGGCGGCGCCGGCGACGTACCAGCCTTCCTCCGTGGACTCCATGCCCAGGCAGGTGGTGCCGAAGTAGCGGCGCACGGTCTCGAACTCCGGCAGCGTGCTGCCGTCGATCTTCTGTTCGCGCACCGCGCCCGGCTTGCCGTCGCCGAGGATGCCGTTGAGCAACTGGCCGAACACGCTCTTCGACTTGGGCATCGCCCCCTGGCGGAGCAGTTCGTAGGTCGGCTTGATCGTCTCGTCCTCACGGCCGAACGACCGCACCGCCGCCTTGCCGGGGAACAGGCGGGCGAGTTCGGCGGCTGTGGCCTTGTAGTCGGCCGCGGCGGCGAGGGTGTCGGCACCGCCGGGAGTCGCCAACACCCGCTCGAGGATGTCGCGGTGCGACGCGATCAGGAGATGGCCGTGGGCCACCGTCACGGCCGAGTGGGGCAGCAGTTTCTCCTCCTTCTCGCGGAGCCGCTGGCGGCGGCGATGGGCGGAGTCGTCGTCGCCCTCGTGGCCGTCGGCATGCGCGACGGCGCCGCCGGGCGTCTCGACCTCGATCTTCGGGATCGCCATCGAGCGGTCGATCAGCTCCCACGCCTCGTGTTCGCCGATCTGGATCTTCTGCATGTCGGAGTCGGCGGCCATGGTCTTGGCGACGGTGGCGGCGACCCGCTGCGGGTCGGTGGCCTCGATGGCGATCACGAGCCGCTCGCTGTCGGTGCCGATCGGCTCGACGTGGTGCGAGAGCAGGGTCACCCGCTTGCCGAGGCAGGCGACCATGTCCTTTTCGAGGTCGATCTGCGGACCGTCCGGATCCTCCTTGAGCGAGGCGATGACGTCGTCGAACGTCCCTTTCTCGCCGACGATGTCGTCGAACAGCGTCTCCACCGAGGCGAACGCCGTCTGCAGATCCCACTGCATCGCCGTCCAGCCTGCGAGTTCGCGGGGCGCCCAGGCGGGGGGCGTGATGCCCTCGGAGTCGGGAAACCGCAGCATCCGGGCGGCGAGGTCGAAGCGTTCGGGCCCGAACGGCTCGCGGCCCGGGAGGGCGGGGGCGTGGACGAGCGTGTGATGCCGCAGGGAATGGCCGCCGTGGTCGAAGGCCACGACGCCACCGATGCCCTTCACGGCGTCGAAGCCCTGCCGCCCGAGGATGGCCACGTAGTCGGGGCCCTTGCGCTTCTCGCGCGGCGGGTTGCTGGCCTGATAGGCCTTCGCGAAGCCGAGCGGATCGACGAACCAGCGGATCGGCGCCGCCGAGCCGGGAATCTCCTTGCCACAGCGATTCAGTGCCACCGTGAACGACGGATTCGTCGCCAGGCTGTCCTGGCGGCCCTGGGCGAGCACCGCGAAGGCCTGGCCGACCTGGACCGCGTCGTCGCCGACGACGAGGGCCGCCGGCGCGAGCGCGAATGCCACCCGCCGCTCGCGGGCCGGCGCGTCGGCGCGGCCGTCCGCGTCCGGCGGCAACTGGTAGACGGTGAGCTGCGGCGGCGCCCCGGCGACGGTCACCTTGGTCGCCTTCCGCTCCAGCAGCCGCTGCGAAATGTGCTCGACGAGTTCCTTCGCCTCGGTCTCGTGGCCCGTCGTATCGACCAGCAGGACGGTCGAGAGCACGCCGGGCGCGGCCTCGATGGCGGCGGCGGCCACCTCGCCTCCGGGCACCTTGCCGAGGTCCTCGAGGGTCAGCCCGAGTTTCGCCAGCCGCTGCTTGCCGTTCTTGGAAATCTGCTCGCGGAACCCGTCCACGAACGCCTTCATCGCCGGATCGGCGACCAACTGGCCGTAGGACGTGCGGTCGAACCGTTCCTGGAGACCGCGGGTGTCGGGCACACTCAGCCAGGCGCGGGTGGTCGCGGGAAAGATCGTCTCGCTGGGCGGGAAACTACCGGCCGAGCACCACGCCGATCCGACCACGAGGGATGCGAACAGCGCCCGCAGCATCTGGCGGGCCCCGGCGTTCATTCCATTGCAGCGCACAACGATCCTCCTGGCGGATGGTGGCGAAACCGGCACGACCGTTACGAACCCACTCTTTATCGTTCCCAACGGGCCATTTTCTCAACTCGGGTTTCTACCGGGCCTTTGGGCAAGCCACAGAGGAGGGGCAAGGCCACGACGAGGGCGATGATGGCCAGGCAGGCCGCCGCTGCGAGGGTCGTCTCCGCGTTCCAGCCCACGGCCGCGGCGCAGCGCACGAGGACGACGAGAAAGGCCGCCATGACGACCAGCGCTGCGACGGTGAGCCACGGCCAAAAGCCGGCCGCCAGCGGATCGAATCCGGCTTCGGCCGTGTGGAGCAGTCCGGCGACGAGCGGTGGCCATCCGAGCATGGCCGCGTAGCCACACGCGACCGCCGCCGCCCAGCGTCGCGCGTCCAGCGGACCGACCGATCGACGGGCCGCGTCGGCCCCGGCGGCCGTGGCCGCCAGCCGCGCCCAGGCACCGCGGCCCGGAGGCCCGAGCACGGCGGCAGGCACCGCGAGCGTCGTGAACCAGCCCAGGGCCGCGAGCATCCCGGCCGCAGCCGCCGCCGGCGCGAGGAAATACCACACCGCCATGCCCGCCAGCGACGTGGCCATCGCCGTCGCGGACAAGGCCCACCGCAGCCCGCCCCGGAACATCGCAAGATCCGCAAACGACGCCGCGCGCGGCCGCCCCTCCGCGCTCCCCGCCCAGCCGCGGCCCCATCGCCACGCGGCCCATGTCGCCGCCGTCATCACGATCGCGGCCGCGACGGCGCAGACCAGCGATTCCGGCACCGACCGGCCGCCCATTCCGGCAGCCGCCGCCGCCGCGGCGCAGACCAAACCGAGGCTCGTGGCATCCGCAGGCGCAGCGTTGCCGGCCGCGGCCTTCGCAGCCACGGCGAGCGTCAACGCGCTCCCGAGCCCGCACCCGATCCCGACCGCCACTCCGTCGCCCGCCGCGAACCACCGTCCGGCCATCGCAACGAGACATCCACCGAGGGGCCAGGCGGCCCGCGCCGCCCACCAGGCGACGTCGAGCCGCGCCATGCCGGGAAAGGGCCCACGCGGTGGACTGCCAACCGCCGCCGCCGCCCAGCCCCCGCAGGCGATCGCGGCCGCCACCGCCTCCACGCCGCCGGCCGTTGCCGCCAGCGCCGCGACGGCCGCCGCCGCGATGCCGCACGCGAGCCACGACGCCGGTCGCCGGACGTCGCTCCGCACAAGCATCGGCAGGATCGCGGCTCGCACGCCGTCCTCCGTAATCAGCCTCGGACCAGCCTCGGACCAGCCTCGGATCAGCCGCGACGCGGCCGCACCTGCCCCTGCACCCGCAGCGGCAGGCCCATGATCCGCAGGAAGCCCTCGGCATCGGTCTGGTCGTAGGAACCGCCCCCCTCCATCGACGCGATGGCCGCGTCATAGAGGCTCTGGCCGCTCTCCCGGCTCTTCACCAGGATGTTGCCCTTGTAGAGGTTCAGCTCCACGGTTCCGGTCACCGGCTTCTGGGCCTCGCGGATGAAGGCCAGGAGCGCGTCCATTTTCGCGCAGTACCAGAAGCCGTAATACACCATCTCGGCCACTTCCGGCGCCAGCCGGTCGCGGAGGTGCACGAGGTCGCGGTCGAGCGTCATCTGCTCGACGAGCCGGTGGGCCTCGTAGAGCAGCGTCATGCCCGGCGCCTCGTAGACGCCGCGGCTCTTCATGCCGACGAAGCGATTCTCGACGATGTCGGTGCGGCCGACGCCGTTGCGGCCGCCGATCGCGTTGAGCTCCAGCACGATCTCGTGCGGGGCGAGGGTCTTGCCGTTGACCCGCACGGGCACGCCGCGATCGAAGTCGATCCGCACCGTCTCCACGGTGTCGGGCGCCGCCTGCGGCGAAACGGTCATGCCGAACTCGACGAGGCCGAAGCCGTCGGTCGTCAGTTCCTCGAGGGCCCCCGCCTCGTAGCTGGTGTGCAGGCAGTTCTCGTCGGAACTGTAGGGCTTGCCCTTCGAGGCCTTCACGGGGATGTGCTTGGCCTCGCAGAACTCGATCAGTTCCTTGCGGCCCGGGAACCGCTCGCGGAAGGCGGCGATCCGCCAGGGAGCGAGCACCTTGATGCCCGGATCGAGGGCCTCCGCCGCCAATTGGAAGCGGCACTGGTCGTTGCCCTTGCCGGTGGCGCCGTGGGCGAACACCGAGCAGCCCTCGCGATGCGCGATCTCGACGCACACCTTGCTGATCAGCGGCCGGGCGATCGACGTGCCGAGAAGGTACGTGCCCTCGTAGCGGGCCTGCCACTGCATCGTGGGGAAGGCGAGGTCACGGCACAGCTCCTCGCGCACGTCCACGATCAGCGCCTTCACGGCGCCGCAGTCGCGAGCCTTCTTGAGGGTCGCCTCCCGGTCCTCGCAGGGCTGCCCCAGATCGACGTACACGGCCACGACCTCGTAGCCCTGCTCGATCAGCCACCCGAGGATGACCGACGTGTCCAACCCGCCCGAATACGCCAGCACGCACCGCTTGCTCATCTGCATCCTCGTGAAAAAGAGACGGCTCCGACTCCGCAATCAGATGCATCCACGGCGGGGATGCAAGCCGAACAGCGTAATCAACGGCGTTTTCCAGCGTCAGCGTCAGACGCATCCCATCGAGCAGCGGCTCATCGGCTTTCCTGTTCGGCACGAACCGTGCGTGACGATCGGCATCTTCCGAGACAAAAAGCCCCGGGCGGGAGCCCGGGGACACCGGGAATTTGGGCGCGACCGTTTGGCATTGAGAACGGCGCGCTGCGGAACGCGGAGTCCCCCGGCTTCCGCCGGGGGCTTCTATCGCAAGGGCCGTGCCGAACAGGATTGCCCGGAGGGCCGGAGTGAACGTCCGGAGGCGTGGCAGGGGCGCCCCCGACCCTCGCGAACGTCCGGCGACGGGGCAGGGGCACCCCCGACCCTCGCCAACGCCCGTCATCCTCGTGATCCCTCGCGTCAGACCTCGTGCACGACGGCCATGTTGTGACCGCCCGCACCGAACCCGGTGCCGGCCACGAGCAGGATCCGGTCGCCGCGCCGCAGCCGGCCCGCCGCGAGCCCCCACGCCGTGACCCGCTCCAGCAGGTCGTTCGTGTCGGCCCAGCCGTCCATCGCCAGCGGCGTCACGCCCCAGTAAAGGGCCATCTGCCGGAGCGTGGCCGGGCTGTCGCTCACGCCCACCGTCGGCACGGCGCCGCGGCGCTTCGAGCGGGCGATCGCGGTGACGCCGCTCTTGCTGGCCACGACGACCAGCTTCGCGTCGAGTTCTGCGGCGATCCGTCCGGCGCCGTCCACGACGGCCTGCGTGATCGGATGCAGCCCTTCGACGAGCTTCTCGGGTGGCGGCGGGAACTCCACGGCCGCGACGGCGGCCCCGGTCTCGTTGCGGCCGAACCGCCCCTCCAGATACCGCCAGCGGTCGGCGAGATACTGCCGCTCGGTGGCGGCGGCGATCCGCCGCATCATCTCCACGGCCAGTCGCGGGTGCTCGCCGATCGCCGTCTCGCCGGAGAGCATGCAGGCGTCGGCACCGTCGAGGATGGCGTTGGCGACGTCGGTCGTCTCGGCCCGAGTCGGCCGCCGCGAATGCTGCATGCTGTCGAGCATCTGCGTGGCCACAATCACCGGCTTCTGCCACCGCTGGCAGGCGCGGATGATCTGCTTCTGCACCATCGGCATTCCGGCGACGTCGATCTCCACCCCCAGGTCGCCGCGGGCCACCATGACCACGTCCGCCGCCTCGACGATCGAGTCGAGGTTGTCGATCGCCTCGCGCTTCTCGATCTTGGCCACGACGCGGGCCTGCGAGCCGCGGGTGCGGAGCAGCTCCTTGAGGAGTTTCACCTCGACAGCCGAGCGCACGAACGACAGGCTGACGAAGTCGGCCCCGTGGGCCGCAGCCCACTCGGCGTGCTGCCAATCGGCGGCGCTCATCGCCGCCACCGAGAGCTTCACGCCGGGCAGGTTCACGCCCTGGCGGCTGCGGACCGTGCCCCCCTGGACGACGCGGCACCGAGCTCGGTCAGCCCGCCGCTCCTCGACCACCAGGCTCACGGTGCCGTCGGCGAGCATCACGGCGTCGCCGATGGCGAGCTCCTTGACCAGCGGCTCGTACGTCGTCGTGAACTCGCCCGGACCGGCTGCGGTCCCGGACACGAACGTGATCTCCGCCCCCTCGATGCACTCGACGGCCCCGCCCGGCAGTTCGCCAAGCCGGATCTTCGGCCCGGCGAGGTCGACGAGCACGCCGATCGGACGGCCGGCCGCGTCCGACACCCGCCGGACGCGGTCGAGCGTCTCCTGGTGCTCGGCGATCGAGCCGTGGGCCATGTTGAGCCGGAACACGTCCACCCCGGCGGCCACGAGCCCTTGGAGGGCCTCCTCGGCCCGGCTCACGGGGCCGACGGTGGCGACGATCTTGGTGCGGACGATCTGCGGGTCAGCCATGACGGACTCCGGGGTTGGGATGAAGTTTTCCCGCGACGGTACTCTACAACGTTTCGGTCAGTGTTTGGTGGAGTAGAAGTTCAACCTGTCCATACCAGGGAAGGTACATCAAAGCAGCCCAAGCCGGCTCGGGGACGGCATGAGTTGCGTCGCTGGCGAAGGTCCGCCACGCTCCGCATCCTCACGCCGATCCCCTCGCCTCCTCCCATGAATGATGTGCAGACGAGATGACGATCCCTCTGGTGGTCACACCATGAACCGAACCTCGGGGCCTCGACCGTATGTGGCATGACCGACGCGTGATCGTGACGGGGGGCACGGCCGGATTCGGCTTCGTGCTCGCGCGGCATCTCGCGGCGGCCGGGGCGCAGGTGCTCGTCGTCGGCCGGTCGAGCGAGGGCGTGCGGCTGGCACTGGCGGCCCTGGAGGCGGCCGGCCCGGGGGTGCGTGGTGTGGCGGCCGATCTCGCGCGGCCGGGTGAAGGCCGCCGCGTCGTCGGGGAGGGCCTGCGGATGCTCGGCGGGATCGACGACCTGTTCTGCTGCGTGGGCCGCTCCGGCCGTGGCCGGATCCTCGATACTCCCGAGGAAGAACTGCGCGGCTCCCTCGACGCCAACCTGTTCGCCGCGGCCGAGATCACGCGGGCCGCGGCCGAAGACGTGGCCGCCGCCAAGGGGCACGTCGTCTACATCGGCAGCTTGGCGGGCAAGCTCGTCGTGCCCTACATGGGCGCGTACAGCGTGGCCAAGTCGGCCCTCGCCGCCTTCGCCGACGCCGTGCGGCTCGAACTCGCCCCGCGCGGGGCGCACGTGCTGCTCGTGTCGCCCGGGCCGATCCGCCGCGCCGGCGACGACCCGGCCGCGGATCGCGCCGCGGACCGCTACGCGGCCGACGTCGCCCGCAGCGGCCTGCCGGCCGACGCCGCCGCCCCCGGAGGCACCGCCGCGCTGCGGCGGCTCGACCCCGAGGACCTCGCCCGGCGCGTGCTCGACGCCTGCCGCCGCCGCCGGAGCGAACTGACCGTGCCCGGATCGGCTCGGTTCCTGGCCGGCCTGATCGAGTGGTTTCCCGAGGCCGGACGCCGCTGGCTCGCGCGGGTCGCCTCCCGCGGCCGCTGACCGGCTGGCCGCTCCGGGCCGGCGGTGAAATCCCCGCGACAAACCGTCCGCCAACGGCTAAAACCTGTCGCGGAAAGTCCGATCTTTCATTCCCACGAATCGAGCAGGAGCAGCGATGGCAGGAGCACACGAGGCGTTCGCCGGAATCGGCAAAATCAAGTTCGAGGGCCCGGCGGCGAAGAGCATGCTGGCCTTCCGCCACTACGACGCCGACGCGCTCGTGGAGGGCAAGCCGATGAAGGACCACCTCCGCTTCGCCGTCTCCTACTGGCACGCCTTCCGCGGCACCGGCGCCGACCCGTTCGGCCCCGGCACCATGCTCCGCCCGTGGGAGAACGAGGCCGACCCGCTGAAGATGGCCGTCAAGCGGGTGGACGTGGCCTTCGAGTTCCTGGAGAAGCTCGGCGTCGGTTTCTATTGCTTCCACGACCGCGACGTGGCGCCCGAGGGGGCCACGCTCGCCGAGAGCAACAAGAACCTCGACGTCGTGGTCGACGCCCTGGAGAAGCACCAGCAGCGGACCGGCATCAAGCTGCTGTGGGGAACCGCCAACCTGTTCTCCAACCCCCGCTACGTGCACGGCGCTGCGACAAGCCCGAACGTCGAGTCGTTCGCCTATGCCGCCGCCCAGGTGAAGAAGGCGATCGAGGTCACCCACCGGCTCGGCGGCGCGGGCTACACCTTCTGGGGCGGCCGCGAGGGCTACCAGTGCCTGTGGAACACCGACATGAAGCGCGAGATGGACCACCTGGCGAAGTTCATGCACATGGCGGTGGACTACGCGAAGGAGATCGGCTTCACCGGCCAGTTCTACTTCGAGCCCAAGCCCCGCGAGCCGATGAAGCACCAGTACGACTTCGACGCCGCGACCTGCATCAACTTCCTCCGCACCTACGGGCTCGAGAAGCACGTGAAGATGAACCTCGAGACCAACCACGCCACGCTCGCCGGCCACGAGATCCAGCACGAGCTGGAATACGCCGGCATGCAGGGCTTCCTCGGCTCTGTCGACGCCAACACGGGCGACACGCTCGTCGGCTGGGACACCGACCAGTTCCCCACGAACGTCTACATGACCGCCCAGATGATGTACTCGATCCTCAAGTACGGCGGCCTCGCCCCCGGCGGCATCAACTTCGACGCCAAGGTGCGGCGCGAGAGCTTCGAGCCGGTGGACCTGTTCCACGCCCACATCGGCGGCATGGACACGTTCGCCCGCGGCCTGAAGATCGCGGCGGCGATGCGGGCCGACGGCGCGATCCAGAAGCTCGTCGAGGAGCGCTACGCCTCCTGGTCGGGACCGCTCGGCAAGCGGATCGAGGCCGGCACGGAGTCGTTCAAGTCGCTCGAGGCCGAGATGCTCAAGAAGGGCGAGGCGGAGCCATGCAAGAGCGGCCGGCAGGAGCTCTTCGAAAACGTCATCAACACCTATCTGTGATGAGCGCCTGCGTCCCGGTGTCCCCCGGCTTCCGCCGGGGGCTTTTCGTGGGCGTGACGTCCCCGTTCCAGTGTCCCCCGGCTTCCGCCGGGGGCTTTTCGTGGGCGTGACGTCCCCGTTCCAGTGTCCCCCGGCTTCCGCCGTGGGCTTTTCGTGGGCGTGACGTCCCCGTTCCAAGAAGCCCCGGGCGGGAGCCCGGGGACACCGGGACCGAACACCAACCCGCCAGCCATGCCGCACCACGGCGTGTGATCCCCTGGTGCAAAACCGCATCGCATGGCACCCGGGATCGGATTTGCACCCGGTGTCCCCCGGCTCCCGCCGGGGGCTTTTTGTGTCGGTCGTGCGTATCCATCCGGAGGCAAAACCGGAAAACGCGCACCATCAAAAACGCCTCCAGGCGTGCGAATGCGGCATGAAGTACGCTGGGCGTTTTTGGAATCCCGAAAGACTCGCACCCCGATTGCGACTCCGTCGTCAAGGCAGCCTCACTCGTGTTCGCAGCCTACATCCGCTGCGTCTGCCTCACGGTCGCATGCGGCGTCGCGGCGGCCGATGAGCCGCCGCGCGGGCTGGTGACGGCGCCGTGGAAACTCGAGGCGATCGAGCTCAAGGACGGCCGGCGGCTCGCGGGGCTGATCGCCGCGCCGCCGGCGGGCGCGGCCGCCGACGAGGACGTGTTCTTCGTGCAGGTGGTGCGGCAGCCGGGACGGCCGATGTACCTGATCACCTGGGGCCCGCTCGCCGGCGAGCGGGTCGCCGCGTTCGACAGGCTGCCGCGGGACGAGCATGAGAAGCTCGCGGGCCGGATCGCGGCGTTCCGCGCGGCTCGTGACCGCCGGCTCGACGTGGAAGCGACGATCGCCCTGACGCGGGTGGGCGACGAGGCGCCGTGGACGTACATCGCCGACGAGTTCGTGCTCGAGAGCACGGCCGACCCGGGCGTCACCCGCGAGGCGGCGATCCGATTGACGCAGGTGTTCGGCGCCCTGGAGAACCTCGTGCCGCCGACGGTGAAGCAGGGGCCGCCCACGACGGTCAGGCTCTGCGGCACGACCGCCGAGTATCGTGCGCAGCAGGAGACGCTCGGCATTCGGGTCGCGAACCCGGCGTTCTTCGTGCCGGCGCGGCGGCTGCTCGTCGCCGGAAGCGACATGTCGGCGCTGGTCTCCCAACGCCGCACCGCCGCCGCGGCCAACGCCATGGCGGCCCGCCGGCTCGAAGACCTGGATCGGCGGCTGGGCGAGCGGCTCAAGGCGCTGGCCACCGACCTGGAGCGGCAGGGCATGCCACCGCCCCAGCGGGCCGACGTGGTCCAGAAGGCACGGGCCCGCTGGCTGCAGGAGCGGGCGGCCGACGAGGCCCGCATCGAGGCCGCGGACCGGGAGAACGAGGCCCGCGTCGCCGCCGCGCGGCGCCGCTTCTACGCGTGGCTCGCCCACGAGGCCTGGCATGCCTACGCCGAAACCCGGCTCCGCATGCCCGACGCGGCGGGCCTGCCTGCCTGGCTCGACGAGGGGCTGGCGCAGGTCGTGGAGTCGGCGCCGCTGGAAGCGGGCGAACTCCGGCTCGACGCGGCCGATCCCGCGCGGCTGGAAGCCCTGCAGAAACTGCTCCGCGACGGCTCGGCCCCGCCGCTCGCCGAGATCCTCCGGGCCGGGCCCGACCAGTTCATCGCCGGTCACGCCGGCGCCGCCGAGGCCTCGGGCCGGGCCTATCTCGTCGCCTGGGGCTTGGCGTTCGACCTCGCCGTCGCCGAGCCGGTGCTCACGCCCCGCGCGGTCACCGCGCTCGGCCGCGACGACGCGGGCGACGCGGTAGCCCGCTTCGAGCAACTCGTGGGCATGCCGCTGGACCGCTTCGAGCCGGCCTGGCGCCGGCGGATCGCGGCCCTGCGCCGCAGCCCGGCGGGCCCGGCCGTCAGCCCGGTACGGTGACCGGCGCGACCACCGCCTCGATCGCCCGCCGCACCGCCGCCATGCGGGCGGGATCGGTCAGCTTGTCCCCCTCGCGGTCGACGACGTGGAACGCGTCCACCACCTGGTCGAGGTGCGTGCCGATCTTGGCCGCCTTCACGGAGAGGCCGGCGTCGAACAGCGCCTTCGCGACGCCGTAGAGCAGGCCCGGCGCATCGTGCGCGAATACCTCCAGGATGGTGTCGGTCCGGGAACTCTCGTTGTCGAAGAGCACCCGCGTGGGAAACCGCACCGAGCTCCCGACCTGCGGCGCGAAGGGGTTCCACCGCCGGGTAAATTGCGGAGGCTGATCGGCCCGCAGTGATCCGCGGATCGCGGCGCCGATGTCGGCGAGCCTCTCGGCCGGCGGCTCGCCGGTGAAGTCGGGATCGTGGACGGTGAAGTGGTCGATCACCAGGCCATCGGCGAGCGTGTGGATGTCGGCCGCGAGGATCTCCAGCCGCTGGCTGGTGAGGGCGCCGGTGACCCGGTGGAAGATGCCGGGGACGACGCTCTCCCGGGTGCCGACGCTCACGGCCACCGTCGCCGTCTCGGGCTGCCAGCGGGCCACAGCGAAGACGCCGTCCTCGGGCAGCCGCACGAGACGGCCGAGTTCCTCGACGACCCGCGGGGGCGGCGTGTCACGGAGGAAGGAGGGCGGCAGCAGCCGCGCGGCGCGCACCAGCGGATCGTCGGCGGGCCGATCCGCGAGGAGTTGCTCCAGGGCGCGGCGGGCGCGCTCGGCCCCGCCCGACGGGCTCTCGCCGTCGAGATGTCCGAGCGTGCGGAAGTGCAGGTCGCCGAGGAGGTCGGCCTTCCACTTCGTCCACGTGCCGGGGCCGACTGCCGCGACGTCCGCCGCGGTGAGCAGCGCCAGCATCCGCAGCACCTCCGGCGAGCCCACGTCGCAGGCGAAGCCGATCACGATGCTGTCGTCGCCGACGTCCCGACGGAAGGCGAGGTGGGCCATCGCGAGGTGTTTGAGCACCAGGAACTCGACGATCTCGGCTTCGTCGGCTGGCAGGCCGAGCCGGGCCGTGGCCTCGCGGGCCATCCGCGCCCCGAGTTCGCTGTGGTCCTCGACGAAGCCCTTGCCGAGATCGTGCATCGCCAGCGCCAGCAAGAGCGGCCGCTTGCGGCCCAGTTCCCGCCAGGTCGCGGCGAGCCAGCCCTCTTCGCGGCCGAAGCCGACGGCCCGCTCCACGGACAGCAGACAGTGCTCGTCCACGGTGTACTTGTGGTAGTTGTTGAACTGCAGCAGGTTCCGCGCGTGGGCGAAGCCGGGAATGAGAATCTCGAGGACGCCGATTTCATGGAGCCTGCGCAGGGCGTCGGCCAGCCCCTCGGGCTTGGCGAACAGGGCCAGGAAGGCATCGATCGCGGCCTGGTCGGGATCGCGGGGCAGGCCGGCGGCACCGGCCCGCACGGCCTCCCAGGTCGTCGGCTCGATCGGCAGGCCGTAGAGCATCGCCAGTTCGACGAGGCGGATGATCGACGCCACGTTCGCGGCGATCCGCGGCGCGGCGCCGGGCAACGCCGCGACTTCGCCCGGCCCCACCAGGAACAGGCCGTCGATGCGGTGCCCGAGCGCGGTCGCCGCCCAGGCCCGCACGGGGTGCGGTCGGCGGACGGCCCGCTCGAGAGCCTGCACGACGCCGACGACGCGGCGAGTGTGGCCGAAGTACTCCTGCATGAACCGCTCCACGCCGAGCAGCCCCGGCGTCGATTCGATGCCCCGGGACTGCGCGATCCGCAGTTGTTGGTCACGGGACAGGTCGTCGGCCGGCTTGCCGGCGGCGAGATGCAGGTCGTTCCGCACGCGGAGGAGAAACTCGGCCGCGTCGCGCACGGCGGCCGCGTCCTGGCGGGCGATGCCTCCGGCCAAGGCGATGTCGTCGGGCGACGCCGCGTCGTGGAGCACACGGCCGAGCCAGCCCACGAGCTGAAAGTCGCGCAGCCCGCCCGGCGACCGCTTCACGTTCGGCTCCAGCAGGGCGACGGTCTGGCCGAACTTCTCCGCCTCCTCGTGGCGGGCCGCGAGCAGCATCTCGGCATACCGCCGCGGTGCCCGGCGGATCATCGCCCCCAGCCGTCCGGCCAACCGCTCGCGGAGGTCGTCGGGCCCGGCGAGCGTGCGGCAATCGAGCAGCGTGCTCAAGATCGTGGCGTCGGCCGCGGCCAGCCGGCAGGCCTCGGCCACGCCGCGGACGCTCTGCCCGACCTGCAGGCCGGCGTCGAACAGGTCCTGCACCAGCCGCCGCGCGGCGTCCGCGGCGCCGTCGCCCGCGCCGTCGGCGTGCAGGAGCATGAGGTCGATGTCGGAGAAGGGGGCCATCTGGCGGCGGCCGTACCCGCCATGCGCGACCAGCGCGACCCGCCGGCGCAGCAGGTCGCCATCGGGCCGCGCGACGAGGATCGCCTCCCAGACGCCGAGCACGAGGGCGTCGAACAGTTCCGTCGCCAGGCCGCAGGTCTGGAAGCCCGGCGCGGCGGCGGCGTGCTGGGCCGCGATCCGAGCCCGCAGATCAACCAGCAGGGCGGAGGCCCGCGTCACCGCCGGCCGGAAGCCGGCCGCGTCCTCCGCGACGGAAGCGTTCATGAGGGCCGTCAGTGCGGATGCCAGGGGTCGTCGATCACGCCCGCCCGTCGGTTGGCGACACGGGCGAGGACGAAGAGCAGGTCGCCGAGCCGGTTGAGGTATTCGATCGCATTGGCCGGGATCGTGGCGCCCGGCTGGGCGGCGAGCGTCACCACGCGGCGCTCCGCCCGACGGCAGACGGTGCGGGCGACATGGATCGCCGCGGCCAGCGGCGTGCCGGCCGGGAGGATGAAGTTCTTGAGCGGCTCGAGCTCCTCCTCGTGACGGTCGATCTCGGCCTCGAGCGCCGCGACGTGAGCCTCGGTGATCCGCTCGTCGGCCGGCCCGGGCGTGGCGAGCTGGGCGCCCAAGTCGAAGAGTTCGTTCTGGATCCGGCGGAGCAGGGGATCGAAGGTGGCGGCCGGAGCATGCGTGCGGACGATCCCGAGTTCGCTATTGAGTTCGTCCACGGTCCCGAAGGCCTCGATGCGGGCGTGGTCCTTCCGCACGCGGGGCCCGCCGAAGAGCCCGGTCTCGCCGGCATCCCCGGTCTTCGTGTAGATCTTCATCGCCGCGTGCCTCCTGCGGTGCCCGGTCCTCGACGTATACTGCGGGGCATGACCGATTCCTGCAACTTCCGTTTCGGAACGGCGCTCCTCACGGCTCTCGTCGGTGCGACGGTCGGTGTTCGAGCGGAATCGATCGAGGACCGCTTCCTGTCGCCGCCGGTGCGGGTCACCGAGGGCATGCCCAAGGCGGGCGAGGGCTACTTCGCTCCCGACGGCCGGACGATCTGTTACCAGGCCGTGCCCGACGGCTACCCGTTCTACCAGATCTTCGTGCAGGCCTTCGACGCCGCGGAGCCGCGGCCGACGGCTCCGCGGCGCGTAAGCACAGGCCGCGGTCGGACGACCTGCGCCTGGTTCGCGCCCGACGGCCGGCGGCTCCTGTTCGCATCGAGCCACCGTGATCCGGGCCTCGATGCCACCGAGCGTTCGGCCCGCGATCAGGCCGCCGAGGACGCGCGGACCGGACGGCGTCGCCGCTACCAGTGGGACTTCGACCCGCAGATGGACCTGTTCACGGCCGACCTCGACGGCTCGGATCTCGTCCAGCTCACGAACGAGCCGGGCTACGACGCGGAGTGCTCGTTCTCCCCCGACGGCACGCGGATCCTGTTCGTCAGCGACCGCGACGGCGATCCCGACATCTACGTGATGAACGCCGACGGCAGCGACGTGCGTCAATTGACCAACGCGCCGGGCTACGACGGCGGCCCGTTCTTCTCGCCCGACGGCCGCTGGATCGCCTACCGTACCGACCGCGTGGAGAAAGACCTGCTCCAGATCCACGTCATGAAGGCCGATGGCTCGGGCGACGTCGCCATCACGCAGGGCCGCGGCGTGCACTGGGCCCCGTTCTGGCATCCCACGCAGCCCTGGCTGGTGTGGACCGGCGCCGACCATTCCGATCCCACGCAGCGGCCGAACTATGACCTCTGGATCGCCCGCTACGCGGCAGGCTGCGCGGGCTTCCGCGCGGGCGAACCGCTGCGGCTCACCGACCACGCAGGGGCCGACGTGCTCCCCGCGTTCTCCGCCGACGGCGGGCTGCTGATGTGGACCGCCAGCCGGGATGGCGATGGCGGCGGCCGCGGCGCGTCGAGCCAATTGTGGGTCAGCCGTCTCGCGCTCGAGCCGCTCGCCGCAGCCCTGCCCGCGCCGCCCGTGACCCATGACAAGGATCAGCCATGACGCCCGCCCGTTCCCCATCCGACGACGCGGTCGCCATGATCGGCGGCGGCCAGATGGCCCTCGCCCTGGTCGAAGGGTTCTGCCGCGCGGGACTGCTCGACGCGACCGCGGTCACGGTGCACGACCCGCACCCGCCGGCCCGCGAGCGGCTCGCCGCGCGGGCGCCGGGCGTGCGATTCGCCGCCTCCGGCGCCGAGGCGGCCGCGGCGGCGCCGCTCGTGTTCCTGGCCGTGAAGCCGCAGCAGGCCGCCGCCGCCTGCCGGGAGTTCGCCGCCGCGCTACGGCCCGAGGCCGTGCTCGTCTCGATCGTCGCCGGACTCTCGACGCAGTCGCTCGCCACCCTCGCCGGCACGCGGCGGATCATCCGCGTGATGCCCAACACGCCCTGCCTGGTGGGCCGCGGCGTTTCGGTCGTCTGCCGCACGCCGGAGGTGCCGGCCGCCGCCGCCACGCGGGTGCTCGCACTGCTCGGCGCCGTGGGCCACGTCCACGAGACGGACGAATCGCTGCTCGACGCCGTGACCGGCCTCTCGGGCTCGGGCCCCGGCTTCCTCGCCCTGCTCGTCGAGGCGCTGGCCGACGGCGGCGTGAAGGCCGGACTGCCGCGGCCGCTCGCCCAGGCGTTGGCCGTGCAGACGCTCGCCGGCACCGGCGCCTTGCTCGAGCAGACGGGCGAGCATCCCGCGCAGATCAAAGACCGCGTCTCGAGCCCGGGCGGCACGACGATCGCGGGGCTGGCCGTGCTCGAGCAGCGCGGCGTGCGCGGCGCGGTCATCGACGCGGTGGTGGCCGCCGCGGCCCGCGCCCGGGAACTCGGTCAACCATCGACCGCGAGCTGAAGCCGCCTACTTGCGGCGCCGGTTTTTGGCCTTGCGGACGGCCGCCGGCTTCTTGCCGGAGCCCGCGGCTTTGGCAGCCTTCTTTGCCGCCTTCTTGGCCCGCTTCGTACCGCCGGCCGCCTTGGCCTTCCCACCCCCGAAGATGGCGTCCCATCCGGCGGCGTACTGGCCGCTGCTGCCCACG
>Ga0315900_10002669_pt1 | contig 26877 bp, 20 predicted proteins | sample LakEriMetagenome_FD_203521 | JGI IMG/M metagenome (GOLD analysis project Ga0315900, IMG submission 203521) | Freshwater fungal communities from buoy surface, Lake Erie, Ohio, United States - Buoy 12 MA114 | ecosystem: Environmental > Aquatic > Freshwater > Lake > Lake biofilm | place: USA: Lake...
CAAATAAAAGAGTATATTGAATCTGATAAATTACCTTTAAATGATAAAGGAGAATTAGTAAATTCTAAAGGAGAAGTTATTAATATTACTCAGGAAGATTCTAGACCTATTGTAGATGTTATTAGAGAAGATTTAGGAGTACAATTAGGAATTGAATTACCTCAAGATTTTGTAGTAGAAGATAATTTAGAAGGAATTACTAAATTAGTGCAAGAAGCTATTAAAACTGCTAATACTAAAAGTATTGTTAATTTTTTAGATAGTAATCCTATTATGAAAGATTTTTATCAACATTTAAAATTAGGATATAATCCTTCTGATTTTACTGCTGAAAATATTGATTATAAAAGTATTGATACTACTACATTAGATAATATTGCTAAATTAGATTTTATTAATAAATATTATAAAAAACAAGGAATTATAAATACTAGTAATTTACTTGAAGCTTTGAAAAAAGGAGGAGATGATGTAGTTAATGCTGAATTAACAACTGCTCTTACTTATTTAGATAATAAACAAAAAGAAGAAAGAACTAATAGAGATAATCTTTTAAAACAACAAGCTTTAGATGAAGCTAAACAAGTAGAAGATTATTGGGATAAAGTTAATAATACTATTACTAAAGGTAAACTTGGTAATATTAATATTCCTATTAAAGAAAGACAAGCATTTTTTGATTATTTATCAAGACCTATTGATAAAGAAGGTAATAGTGCTGTTATGAAAGATATTGAAAATGAAGATTTAGAATTTCAATTAATGACAGATTTTTTAAGATTTAAAAAATATAATTTATCTGAATTAGTTGCTGTTCTTGCTAAAGAAAATAAAGTACTTAGTTTAAGAGATAAATTAGAAAAATCTAAAAAAGAATTTCAAACAGGAAAAGGTGTACCTACAACTGGAGGTTCTAATAGAGATACTAATGTACATCCTACTCTTGATACTATTGCTTAATATACTCTAAATTAATATTAATTTTAAATTCAATTTATTATGATTGGTACACCTAACAGTACTTTTGCTTTACAAGGCTCCGCTCCTTATAGAATTGTACAACATGAAACTTTTGGAGATGAAGGATATACAAATAATCTTTCTCTTACTAAAGCTCGTATGACAAATCCTGATACTCTTAATCCTGTTATTACTCATATGATGGGTAAAGAGAGTAAAAAATTCCCTCTTTTGTTTTTAACTGAAGGACAAAAAAAAGGTGTTAAATATGTAGAAATTCAAGATGTTGAATATGACTGGCCTGTATTTGGTCGTTTAAGACGTACTGATGCTGTTGCTAGTACTGATTATGTAGCTGGTGATAAACCAGGTCTTGGAGGTACTCCTGTTTATGTTACTTTTAAAACTCGTTGGTTAAAATATCAACATAATATTGTTTCTCCTCTTGGAATTAAAGCACGTATTATGTCTAGACCTGAAAAAGTAGCTAATGGTTATAGATATCAATTAGATATTATTAGAAATAATAATACTACTTTTATTCCATTAAGTGAACTTGCTCCAAATACTCTTTGGGCTATGTCAGGTGGTGCTAACGTTTCTGAAAGTTATTCTGTTGGAAATGAAAGTAATAAACAATTTCCTGGAAAAGTTAAAAATCAATTAGGTATTCTTCGTAAATCTTATGAAGTAGGTGGTAATGTTAGTCAACGTATGATGACTTTTCATTTTCCTAAAAGTGGTGGTGGTGAAAGTAGCTACTATTTACCATTTGAAGAATGGCAACATGAGATGAATTTTAAACAAGATTGTGAAGAATCTTTATGGGAATCTGAATATAATAGAGATGAAAATGGTACTATTATGAATATAGACCCTGATACTCAACTTCCTATTCCTTATGGTGCTGGTGTTAAAGCTCAAATTCCTAATAGAGATACTTATGGTATTTTAACTGCTAGAAAAATTAAAAGTATTGTAAGTGAAGTTATGTATGGAGCTACTGATACTGATAATATGAATATTACTTTATTTACTGGTATGGGTGGTAAAGAAGAATTTTCTAATGCTATTATGAATGAAATGAGTGGATGGTCTGCATACGATGGTGCTTTAAATAGTACTGTTACTGGTGGTCCACGTAATTTAGTTTATGGTGCTTTCTTTACTGGATTTAGACACGTAGATGGTCATATTATTAATGTTGCACACCTTCCTTACTTAGATTTTGGAGGTACTGCTGAAAATGCTCCTAGACATCCTATTTCCGGTAAACCTATTACTTCTTATGAAATGCACTTTGTAGATATGAGTGTATATGATGGAGAAAATAATGTTCAATTAGTAACTCAAAAAGGTCGTTCTTTAATTAGAGGTATTGAACAAGGTATGACTTTATTAAAAGGTCTTAATTACGGAGATTATAGAGGTAATCAAATGGATATTCAATTATCTACTTCACAAGATAAAACTGCTATCCATTATCTTAAAACTCTAGGAGTTGCAATTAGAAGAAATACTCATTGTTTTTCATTATATTGTTCATTATAATACTTTTGGTTTAAACTTAAATAAGGTTACTAATTATTTAGTAGCCTTATTTTTACTTTTAATAATATAAAAATAAATAAATTTTATGGAAAATAATGCACAAAGTGGTACAGCTACAAGCAATCCTGAAAAAACTATTAATCCTAATACTTTAAGTGTTAAAGATATTTTAAGTGCTAATATTAATAAACAAACTAATTCTCATTTAATTACTATTGAAGTAGCTCTTAGAAGAAGACCCGGAATGACAGGTTTACCTGGTCTTGACCCTGCTGAAAGAATTTATTGGTTAGGTGCTGCTTTAGATATAAGAACTAAAGGTAATTTAAAAGGAATTGTAGGAGAATTAGAAAAAACTTTTATGCCTAGTATTGTAGGTCATAGTCATAATGCACCTGAATTTAAAGCTAAAGTAGAAGAATATTGGTCTTCTTTTGGAGTTAAAGTTCCTCATGATGAAGAATTTTTAAAACCTCATAAAAGAGGAGTTCCTATTAAAATTCAAGTTAATGTTACCGGTAGTTTACTTAAAAATAGAATAGATAAAGTTTCTAGTATAGAAACAAAAATGGAAATTATTAATGAAGCTTTAGTAACTTTAAATACTAATACTAATAGTAATTTTGCTTCTTTATTAGATGAATCTATCTCTGATTTTTTACTTCTTAATTTTGCTTTAAAACATTCTAGAGTTGCTAATAATTTTGAAGATATTGGTAAATCTCCTAAAATTGAATTTTATATCTATGAAAAATCTAATGCAATAAAAGCTGCTGATAAAGATATTAAAAATAAAACTAAAGCAATGGCTTTATATCAAAGTTTAACAGGAGATGATAGAAAAATTGATGCAGTTCTTATTTTATTTAAAGAATCTCCTGGAGATTATGATGATGAAATGGAAAAATTAATTAAGATTTTTGAATTATATAATTTATCTAGTCAAAATCTTAATAATTTTATTTCTTTTGTTCAAGATGAATCTTGGGAAACTAAATATTTAATTAATTTAGCTGTAATTAAAGGAAAATTATCTAATCCTGTAAATACTACTGCTTACTATTATAATCAAACTATGATAGGTAGAACTTTAGAAGATGCTGTATTAGAATTAACTTCTGATAAAGAAAATATGAAAGCTATTAAAAATACTTTATTAAAAGAAGTAGGTTTAGTATAAATTAATAATTAAATTAATGACTACACAAGAGTTACATATAAATATAGATTTACTTTTACAAAAAGTTTCTAGTAATTGGAATAGTAATTTTTTGCCACAAGAAAAAGATATATTTATAAATAAAGAAATATTAAAATTTGTTAAACAACGTATTAATCCTTTAAGTAATATTAAATTAGAAGGAAGTTATGATACAATTAAAAGAACTCAAGATATTAATAGTTTAACAAAAACTGTACCTCTAAATGTAATTGATTTAAATCAAAAGGAAGCTATTGTACAGCTTCCTTTTGATTTTTTATATTATGTTAGTGGTAGTTTAGATGTGTGTTGTAATTGTAATAATATTAATATTTCTACTTTTACTAAATATATTGCTACATTTTCCCCCATAGATGATAGTGTTGAGGATTTAAGTAGTGAAATATTAAGTCAATTAGACACTCTAATAGAAGGAGAAGATATTATAGATTTAGTTAATACTGTTAATTTACCTGAAAATTATTTTCCTAGTGATAATTTACCTAATTATCGTAAATATTTTATTTATAATAATTTAATATTTAATAGTATTAAACGAAATCTTCCTATTGGTTATGAAATTAAATATGATAAATTTAATAATAAATTTATTATTAGTTCTAATACTCCATTCGAAATAACTTTTTCTATGGGGGAAATAGATTTTGACATAACATATACTCAAGAAATTAATAATACTTATAATTTAACTAATTCATTAGAATCTGAATTACGTATTATAGATGAAGAATTTAAAACTCATGTTAAAAAATCTTATTTATCAGGTAATAAAGATGAAAGTAGAATAGGTTATTTAAGAAATAATAGTATTATTTTACCAAAGTCACCTAATGTTATACTAGATACCTTAAATTTAACATATCGTTGTTATCCTAGTAAAGTAGATGTATTTTTACAATATAATTCAGAACTTACTGATGAAGCACTTGATGAAGTAATTAATAATGTTGCTCAAAATTTAAAAGGTGTTATTTCTGATGATGGTTATGAAAAATTTATTAGAGAAAATTTATTAATTGAATAATTAAATTTAACTTATGGAAAATGTTTTTATTGTTAATGCTATCGGAACTAAAGAATCTTCAACTACTGCTAGTATTGAAGGTTTAGCCGCTAGAGAAGTTCTTGTAATAGGAACTAATAATGTTGTACTTGCTACTCCTGCTGATTGTGTAGGTGTAGATGGTTTTTATTTTGTAACTAAATTAACTAGTGGTAAATTTAGAACTAGTGCTGTTATTAAAAGACGTAATGTTACTTCTATTAAAAAGAAAGACTATGTTGCTTTTACTTTGCCTCAATGGCGACTTGCATCAGGAAGTAATGGACTTAATGTAGAAACTACAGGAGAAGCACAAATTGGTATTACTAATAAATCTTATAATAGAACTATTAATTACCAAAGAGTAAATGTAAATGTAGTTAAATTAGCAGGAGAAAGTACTGCTACTTATTTAGCTAAAGTAGTTGCAGCTTTAAATGCTGAAAATAGTAAATTATCTCAAACTTTATTTACAGCTACATTAGGTAATACCAGTTCTAATTATTTTATAACTATAGCTTCTACTAATAGAAATGCAGATATTTCTATTACAATGGATGGTATGTTTGCCGGTACTGAAATTACTAATACTGTTGTTGCTGTAACAGGTAATGGTTTTGGTGCTGATATTGTAGCTCTTGAAAAAGACCATTCTAAAAATTTAGGTAATCAAGGTTATGAAAGATTAACAGAAGCTTGGTATAATGCTCCTACTGAATCTTTAGCTACTGAAAATTATGATATTCTTAATTTAGCTTGGAAAGGTGAATCACCTACTGCAAGTTCTAGTATGACTGTAGCTAGTAATACTATTACTTTAGGATTTCCTACAGGAGGTACTGTAATTGATAATGTAGAAACTTTACTTAGATATTTATCAGGAGATACTTATATTGATGAAACTCCTATTGAACCATAATATTTTATTTATTTGTTGTTAATCCTAAAACTACTGATACTGATTATCTTTATCAGTAGTTTTTTTAATTTAAACTAATATGAACACAATAATAAATAATATTCATTATACTTTAAAAAAAATAACTAATAATTATATTATTACTAAAAATACTAATAATTTAGTAGTATTATCTTATAAATTTAGTATTTATAATTGTAATACTAATTTATTTGAAATTACTAATGAAGGTATTTTAGAAGATTTTAATGAAGTTGCAGAAATTACATTAATTAAAGATGGTAAATATAAATTAGAATTTAATATTGAATCTGATGTAATAGGAGATTCTAGTATTGCTAATACTTTTATAGGTTTTTATCATTTCAATAATTTAAAAACTCAATTAGTTAAAGAATTAAAAGCATTTTTATGTGATGATTGTAATTGTAAGTGTAAAGATAATTCTGATTGTACTTCTAAAGAAGCTAAATTTTGTTTAAAACATAAAAAATTATTTAGTAAATTAGAAACTTATAGATATAATTTATCTGGATTTTTAATTAATTCTTATGTTATAGATAATATTAAATTATTTAGATTTATACAAACAGTTATTTCTAATAATAGTTGTTTATTAACAAAAGAATTATGTAAAGAATTATTAGAAATTAGTTTAGGTAAACCTTATACTAATGAAAAAACTTATAAATTTTATATAGCTTTATATTATTTAGGTATTTATTTTACAGAAAAATATATTGATACTGAATTATCAGAAGCAGATAATTTAATAAGATTAAACTATTTAAATACTAGTTATAATTATAATGAAATTATAAATTGTATTTGTGGATTAGGTTTAGATATTAATACATTAGAACAATTATATAATAATATTTCTGGTGTTATTAATGATAATATTAATATTAATTTACCTCCTATTCAAGCTAGTTTAATTACTATTTTTCCTTTAATAAATGAAAGTGAAACTCAAACTTTTATTTTAACTGCTGATAATTTTTTAGATAATTATTCTGACCCTGAAGATAATGCACCTTTTTATATAAGAATTAGTAATTTTACTTTACCTAATACTATTAGATTATTATTAAATAATAATCAAGTAGAACCTAATAGTATAATTAATTTTGCAGATATTTATAATGGATTATTATCTATTGAAGTAGATGAAATTACTAATCCAATTGTATATAATATTCCTTATAATATTGCAGATGAAGGAAGTAATCAATTAGGAGCAGGTAATGTAATAAATATATTAGTATCTTCAGAAGATACCTATGAAAATTTACCTCCTATATCTATAGGAGATATTAATGTATTAGTTGAAACTAATGATGATTATTTTTTAACTATACCATTTCAACAAGCATTAGATAATTATATTGACCCTGAAAATGATGAAATAGAAAATATTATTTTTACTCAAAATTATCCTAGTAATATTAATATTTTAAATATTATAAGTGAATTAGGTATTCCTTCTCAAACAGATATTCCTTATAATATTATAACTCAAGGACAATTAGGATTATTTGTTAGTTCTACTAAACCAGAAGGAGAATATATATTACCTTTTAAAGTATCTGATATAGGTTCTAGTACTTACGGTGCTACTGGTAATATTAATATTACTGTTAAAAGACCTGCTACATATGATGTAGTTATTAATTCTGTAAATGGTATAAATGTAATAGATAATATTATAACTTTACCTAATAATATAACATTAGCTAATATTATTGCTACTGAAACTTCTAACATTAATACAACTAGTATAAATTGGACTTTAATATCTACACATAATCATGTAATTACTATAAATAATAATACTACTTTATTTCCTACGGTTGTAGGATTACAACAAGGTAATACTTATACACTTAGATTAACAGTAATTAATGATGGTAATACTTATATAAAAGAGATTAAAATAATTGTTACAGCAATTATAACTACTCCTTTTCAAAAAAGTACTGGCATAAATTTACAATTACAATCTGAAGGTAGTAATAGAGTTGGAATTACTGAAAATTTAATGAATACTTTACTTAATAATTATTTTCATCCTAATGGATTATTACCTACAAATATTATTATTGTAACTACACCAGGTATTGGATTTTTAGAAATAGATGGTGGTTTATCTCCTATTAATGCAAATAATACTATTATATTAGATTATAATCCTGGACAAACTAATGATAGATTTCAATATGTTTTTGATTATCCTATTGCTGTTTCTGTTCCTTTAAATACTAATTTTTATTTTTATTTTACTGATATTAATGGAAATATTAGTAATATTGCTTTATGTCAAATTAATTTACTTACTTAATTATGAAATTAAATATTAATAATAGAATTTTTGATATATTTAGATTACCACTTAAATTATTAAAAATTCCTTTAGCAGATGATAATGAAGATAATAAAATATTAGTAGTTAATCCTAAAGGAGAAGTTAGATATACTAATAATTTACCTTCTAATTCTAATACTGAAACATTTACTAAATTAGTTTATTATGTAAATAGCCAAGATGCAACAGGTTTACTTAATATAAGTAAAGTAACATCTAATGTTGATATTGATTTTTCTTTTCCAAGACAAGAAGTTGGTATTTTTAGTTTAAATTTTGATTTTCCTGGAGATTTTTATATAGATTTTAAAGGAGCAGTTCAAGGCAGAAATGATTGTATTGAATATAATAAAGAAGAAAATAATTTTAAAACTTATGATAATTTAGGAAATTTAAGTGATTTTTATGCTTTTGAATTTGGAGGTTGGATTATTATACATTTATTAAATAATTAATTAATTTAAAATATTATTATATGGAAGGAATTTTTGTAAAATTATCATTAAGTATTTTAAGTATATTATTATATACTTTATTAAAAGCTTTACCTTATATTCAAAATAATAGTTTTGATATTAAATATTTTTTAAATCATAATTATAAAAAATGGATATGGTCTTTAATTACTATTATTATAGTAGTTATTATTATTAGTTTAGAACCTGCTACAGGAGAATTAATAAAAGTATTTTTAGGATTAGATATATTAGATACTCCTGCTTCTTTTTTTACTTTAGGTTTAGGTATATCTAATCTCGTTCAAGATGTAAGTAAAAGTAATAAAAAACAATTAGAAAAACATGATGGATAATTCAGATTTTACTATTACAAGTATTAAACCTTTAATAGTATCTTTACTTGGATTAATTATTAGTTATGTTAATATTAATCAAATTCTTAGTATTATTGTATTAATTTTATCTATTATATATACTGGTTATAAAATAGAAGAAATGCATAATAAAAGAAAAACTAGATTAAAAGAAGAAAAAGAAGTTAAATCTAAATTAGAAGAAAATGATAACAACAATAATAATTGATAGAGGTCATGGTTTATTAGATAAACAAGGTAATTATGTTACTCCTGGTAAAAGAGCTACTCTCCCTGATGGGAGAGTAGTTTTTGAAGGTTTAGAAAATAATAAATATGCAAAAGCTATTGCTAAAGCTGCTAAAGAAGCAGGATTTAATGTAATTTTTACTGTACTTACTACTGATTTTAAAGATGTATCTTTAGTAGAAAGAGTAAATAAAGCTAATAAACATCCTAATAAAAATAGTGCTATATTTTTATCATTACATAATAATGCCGCTAATGGTAAAGCTTTTGGAACAGAATTATTTACTTCTAAAGGTCAAACATTATCTGATATATATGCACAACATATTATTGATAGATATAGAATTAGTTTTCCTAACAGACGTATGAGAACTGATAAAACAGATAAAGATTGTGATAAAGAATCTAATTTTTATGTTTTAGCTAGAACTATTATGCCTTCTATATTATTTGAATTTGGATTTTTTGATAATCCTACTGATTATGATTGGTTAAGTAATGAAAAAAATATAGATTTATTAGCAAAATGTACAATAGATGGTATTGTATCTGCTAATATTGATTTATATGGAGAGCATATATATCCACTTAAATAATTAATTATGAATGATTTTTTAAAAGTACTTAAAGGTAATTTACAATTTCCAAATATTAATATTTTTAATAGAAATAAAACTACTAATAATATTAAATTTCTTTGTATTACTAATGAAGGAAAACTTTTAATATTAGAAGATATAAATACTTTTAATGAAATTGTAAAGTTTTATAAAAATGTAGAATTTCATAATTCTAATTTAATATTTTATAATAATTTAGGAAAAGAAGTTGCTGCAATAACATTAAGTAATGGAGTTTTAGATTTATTATCTAATGATGTAGCTAAAGTAAATGGAGCTAATATTATTACAGATATTAATGGAATTACTGCTGATGCTAATGGTTCTGTTACTTTAAATTTAAATTCAGCTCCTAGAGTAGTAAATTCTAACACTACTGCTATAAATGATGAAACTATTATTATAGTTGCTGATAGTACAATTTCTAATCCTTCTATACCTGTAGAGGGTAAAGGATATAAAGTTATAATAGTTAACGGTATAGCTACTATTAATGGAATTAATTATGGAGAAGGTAGAATTATTACTAGATTTTTTCATAGTGGTTCTTGGAGAACAAAAGTTTATGTAGATGAAACAATTATTGGAAGTGCTGTACAAACAGCTTTAAATAATAAACAAAATACATTAGGTTATACTCCTGAAAATGTAATAAATAAAACTAATTTAATTACAAGTGGAATAGGGACTTATCCTAATACCCCAACTGTTAAAAATTATGTTGATTTAGATGAATCTTCATTTGGAGTTAAAAATAGATATGTTAGTGTATTGTCTATACAATCTACAATTACAACTTCAAATTTAGGTTCTAGTGCCGCTAATACAAATAATAGAGTAACTTTTATACCTTTTAGAGTAGGTAAAGATATAAATATTAAAAATATTGCAATTTTACAAAATGCTGAAAATAATGGAGCAAATTCTAATTTAACTTTTTATATATATAATGATAGTAATGATGGATTACCAGGTATTAAACTTCATCAAGTTATAAGTTCAAATGGTATATTTATAGGAGCAACTAAAGTAATAGATTTACTAACTAATTTTAATTTAGTTAGAGGAAATTATTGGATAGGTATACATTTAAGAAGTTTAAATACAGTAGGTACTAATCCTACATTTGTTGGAGGAAATGTAACTTGGAATAGTGTATTAGAAGATACTTTAATCTATTCAAATAATAGAAATAATGTTTTAGTAGTAGCTAATCAATCTACTGATTTAGGAAATAATCCTATCTTATCTAATAGTTTATCAGCAACTATTTCTTTACCACAAATTTTTATAAAATTATAATGAAATTATAATTAAATTATAATGAAACATATAGTTAATATAACAGGTAAATATTTAGGAATAGCAGGGTCTAAAACAATATTAATTGATGGACAAATAGAAGTTCCTAATGCTCCTCCTAGTAATTTAATAAAACCTATTTGGGATTTTAATAATAATATTTATTATGAATCTGCAACAGAAGAAGAAATTCTTTTAAATAGAGAAATTCCTAATGAAGTTCCTTTATGGGCATTAAAGATTATTCTTAATGAAATGAAAATTATTAATAATGTAATTAATGCTTTTAATTTATTAGAAGAACCTACTAAAAGTAGAGTTAATTTTGTATGGGAATACGGTAATTCAGTAGAACGTAATAGTAATACAGTTAATTTTATTAAATCTGTATTAAATTTATCAGATATTACTTTAGATACTATTTTTATTGAAGCAAGTAAAATTAAACTTTAAGATTATGAAATATATAAATAAAATTATTGAATTTTTTAAATATGTAACACAAACTTCTAATTGGTTATTACATATTATATTAGGTATAGGTATTGGTAATATGTTACTTTGTTATGTTAGAAATACTTTTCTACAATTAATAATTGCTGTTTTATTTACTACTGTTATTGCAGGACTATTAGAAAAAGGACAAAGTATAGTACTAAAAGTAAAACCTGATATTAGAGATGTTATTGCTACTGGTATATTAGGAGGTTTTATTAGTTTTTTAATTAATATTACTTTTTATGGTATTCATTTTGATACTGCTAAAATTGAAAATAAAGAATTTCTTTCTATAATATTTTATAGTGGAGTTATTTTAGTTATTTATTCTATTATACATTGGACTATTATTCAATTTATTAAATTAAAAAAAGAAAATAAATGATTTGGATATTATTAACTTTAATAGCTTATATACTATTTAATATTCTATTTATAGTTAATTTTTTTGCAGTAATTTATAAATATGGTTTTAAATGTTCTGTAATTATTGGTTTTTTTAAACAAACAGCTATTGATTTAGATAGATATGGAAATCATAATTACAGAACTTTATTTAATATTGCATTAAAAAAAGAAAATGGTTATAAATTTGGTAATGTTAATGAAACTATAAGTAGTGTTTTAGGTAAAAATAAAAGAGATAGTACTTTATCTAAAATAGGTATAATTGTTTGTACTATTTTAGATTTTTTAGATGAAAATCATTGTATAAAAAGTATTAATAATAATATATATAATTATGAATAAAAATATTAAAAATATAGCAAGAATTGTAATAATAATAATTTTATTATTATTTGTATTTCATTTAGCAAAAGATTGGTTAAGACCTAAAATTATTAAAACTTTAGGAGGTTATACTGATAAAGAAGTATCTAGTAAAATTGATACTTTAGAAAGACGTTATGATACTTTATATTTTGATTATCAAAATATTATTAGTAATGCTAGTATTAGTAAAAGAGATACTCTAACTAATTATGTTATCAAATGGGAAACTAAATTTATAAATTCCGGTCAAATTTTTACTAAGGACACGATTACACGCATTTCGGAAGCGTATATTTCATTCAATACCATAGATGATACTTTAATATCAGGAAAGATAAAAACCGTTATAAACGCTTCAAATTGCGAAATTGTTGAACAAAATTTGGATTATAAACCTAAATTCCCTACATTAGTAAAAGAATATATTACTGTTAAAGAAACTATTACTGAAACTTTAACTAATGAACCTAAAATTAAATTAGGTATTGGTGCAGATGCTACTTTTAATAGAGATTTTAGTTTATTTGGAGTATATCAAAGTAAAAATAATTGGCAAATTCAAGGTGGTTATCAATGGAATACTGAAACATTTGATAGAAATAATATTAGAAATACTGGTGCTATAAAAGTAGGATTAGTTAAATTATTTTAAATGAAAACATTAAATCAAATAGCAGAAAATATTGCTTTTAAATTAGGAGATCAATTTAATCATACTTTACAAGAAAGTATAAAAGATACTCTAATAGATTGGAGAGCTAAATTTTTAAGAGATGATGCAGATAGAAATTTTATATCTGATATTCATTTTTCTCAAACTATTACTATACAATTTCAAAAAGTTAATTTATTAACTGAATTTAATGCTAATTTTGATTGTATTAATAGTATATGTAGTGGTATTCAAGAACAAGAAGAATATATGATTCTTAAAAGTACTAAAAAAATACCATTACCTATAAGAACTAAAATTAGTCATACAAATCCATATAATTATATAGGAAGTATTGATGGTTTTAGAAGTTTTAAATATACTACTATTGATAAATTTCCTTATTTAAAACATTTAAAATATAATAGTAGAGTTATTTATTATATTATTATAGATGGATATTTATATATAATAAATAATTTAGATTTGTGTGATATTAATAATACTTTAAATATTTGTAATGTTATGATTCGTGGAGTTTTTGAAAATCCTAGAGAAGTATTTAAAGTTTGTTCTGTTAATAATGGATTTGCAGATGATGCTATTTTCCCCATAGGTGTTGATATGTTGATGCAAATTAGTAATGGTATTGTAAGAGGTGAATATCCTCTTAAATCTAGTAAAGGTGAAGAAATAAATATTAAGAATAATGATAACAATCAAAACAATGTTCGAACTTCATAATACATTAATTAATGTAGAACTTGAAGAATTAGATAAAGAAGTTAAAAAACTTAAAGTTACATTAAAAAGTATTAATGATTTTTTTGAAAATAATAGAGATAAATTAGTAGGTTGTGTAGACTACAACCTTCTTCTAAATGGGGAACATCAATATATTAAAACTCCATTAAATGCAACAGAAGAATATGCTAATATTAATTTAATAGCTTTAAGAGATACTACTAAATTAATTAATAATAAAGAAGCTAGACTTAAAGTTATTAAAGGTCAAAAATTACATATTAAAGTTTTCTTTTATATTATTAAAAGAATTAACGAATTAATAGTAGATGCATTAATATATAAAGGTTATCAATTAAGAGATGATTTTATAGGTACTATTAAAATTATTAATGCTAAAGATAAAAAGAAAAGACCTGATTGGAATAAAAGTCTTATTAATAAACAAAAATTAATAGAACAAGGTAAAATTCCTTATATGAAAGCTGATGCTGAAAAAGCATTAAAAGAAAATAAACCTTATAATGGAGTTCCTTGGCTTGTTTATCATAGTAGTGAAGATAGTCTTTGGTTTAATTGGAGTTATGGTTTAAGACCTGCTTTAATTTTACCTAATATTAGAAATTATGTTTTTGTTCCTTTAAGAGGTACTACAGGAGCTGTTGCTAAATTACAAGAATTTAGAAAAAGTTTAAATAAAGATGCATTTAATGAAAGATTTAATAATCCTAATAAATTTAAAATATGCACGTAAATTATATAAGTACTAAACAATTAATTGGTAGAATTTTAAATGGTATTGGATTAGAATCTACTAATTTTGTTGATAGTTTTCCTCAATGGATTGAAGATGCTATTAGTATTATAGGTATTCCTAAATATTATATACATAAACATTATGTTATAAATATTAATCAACATAAAGGAAGTTTACCTTGTGATGTTGAAAGTATACATAGTTTATGGGTTGATACTAATTTAAATTCTTTTTCTAAAAGAAGTTGTTTAAAACATTTAACTATTAGAAATAACCCTCTTATAGGACATGAAATTAAATTACCTCAACATGAAAGTGTTTATGGTAATATAAATGGTAGATTTTTAGAAACATCATTTTATAACGGTAAGGTGTTATTAATATATAAAGGTATTCCATGTGATGATGAAGGATATCCTTTAGCTCCTAGTAATGCTGATTTTATTCAAGCTTTTGAATATTATGTTATTATGAGATTAGCTTTAATAGGTTATAAACATCCTATATTAAATTATGAACAAGCATATCAATTATGGGAAAAACATTATCCTAGAGCTGGAAATTCTATTAATTGGATGAGTTTACCTGAATATCAAGAATTTACTGAAATGTGGAATAATAGTATATTAGGAGACTTACAAAGTCTTAATTATATACATTAACATAATAATAATATGGAACAATTTAAAGGTTTAAGTAGAGATACTACTAGAAGTAAAACTCCTGCAGGAATGTGGGAGTTTGCTCGTAATATATTATTAACAAAAGGATTTACTTCTGTATCTAATGAATATGGATTTATAGAACAAGTTGATATTCCTGGAGAAGTTATTGGAGTTATAAGTACAAATGAAGAAACTGTTATATTAAGTATAGATGGTGATTTTTCTTGTATTGGGTACTTTAATAATGAAGAATTAATATATATTCCTGTAATAAGAAGTATTTATCTTGGTTTTAAAATTAATCATCCTATTGAAGGAGTATTTTTTTATAATTTTAAACAAGAATTAATAATAGCTTTTTGTGATGGTGTAGCATTAGATAGTAATACTCCTAAATTAATTAATCTTAATAATTTAGGTTTTGAAGTAGATGTTAATTATGAATTAGTTAATCCAGATGATATAAATTTATTAAATTTATTTATTAATACAATAGAAGGTAATATAAGAATATCATATGGTACAAATAGTACTATTCCTATAGATATAGTTTATATTACTTTTTGTTATGTATTACCGGATAATATATCTACTACTCCTTATTATCCTGTTCATCATATAGCTTATCCTACTTTTCAATGGAATGAAAAAAATAGAAGACCTGTAATTATTAATTTAACTGAATTAGATAATAAATATGATCAACTTAAAATTGGATTAATTATTAATACTGATAATGGTTTAGTAGGATATGAAAGTTTTCCTATTAATTATAATAATAGTCAATTAAATTATACTATATCTTCTTTAACTGATTTTACTATTACAACTTTAGATAATTTAATAGTACCTACTATATTTTATAATAGAGTTAAAACTATGACTACTCAAAATAATCAATTAGTTATAGGTAATATAGCAATAGAAGAAGAAATAAAAATACAAAAATATGTAAATAGATTAGAACTTAAATTACAATATATAATTGATGAAGAAGAAAAATTTACTCATCCCACTCTTTGTCCTGATGAAGTTTATGCTATTTATATACAACCTCAATGGTTAACTGGTGAATTTGGTAAAGCTTATCCTCTTATTGGTCCTGAACCTAATAATAATACTGAAAGAAATATATTAACTCAAACAGATTTAAATAATTTAGGTTTAAATGAATTAGATGCTAATGAATATAAAAAATTTCATATTATTAATTCAGGAGATTGGGTATTACCTCCACCTTTTATATCTAATGGAGATAGTTCTCAAGTAGCTCTTAAATGGGGTTTTTGGGAAAATGAAGAAGTTTATCCTAATATAGAAGATTTTAATAGTACAATTGATTATAATAATAATCCTTTAGGAGGAACAGATTTAAGAAATACTCCTATTAAATATTTTAGAGTTCCCGGATTAGATAATATTATTAAAAAAATACCTTGTCCTTTAGGACATACTCATAAAAATGATTTAAATAATTCTGTAACTTTTCAAGGTTATATTCCTAAATTTGGTGTATATTTAAATAATTTTAATACTGTTTTTCCTGAAAAAGTTAGAGAAAAAATGCAAGGATATAGATTATTAATAGTTAAAAGAAAACAAGGAAATAGATTAGTAGAAGATATACCTTTTATACATCATGGAGAAACAAGAACTATGGATATAGATGGTACTAATCGTGAATTTATTCATGCTAATTATGATAATCCTCAAGCAGATGGAGGACAATCTTTAAGACATATTTATATTCAACATGGTTTTTCAAAATTATGGAGTTCTACATTATCTTATTATAAAAATACAATATCTGCTAAAATTATTAAAGCTAATTATGGAATAACTCATACAAGAGTAAGGAGTGGAAATGATATAGAAATAGAATTAGATGATAAAGGTACTTTTGAAAGTGTAAATTCTATTTCTAATTTTACCGGTTATTGTAAAATAAAAGAAACACAAAAATATGGAATTATTAAAGATTTAATTTATGTTCCTGGTAATAATATTGCTGCTAAAACTCAATTTCTTGAAGAAGGTATATTTTTAAAAGCTAAAAATTATCTACAAACAGATGATGGGGGTTACACAGATTTACCTGATGAAAAATGGAATCCTTTATTAATTTATAGTCCTAATGGTCTTAGTTCAAGAATTGATAATATAGAATTATATAATAGTACTACTAGATTATATGAAGATTTTGATATAACTGAATCAGATGGTTGTTATAAAAAAACATTATCTGTTACTTTATTAAATTTACAAAAAAATTTGTATAGTGGATTTAATCCAAAAGAATTTATATCTTTAGGAAGAGTTAATATTAATGAATCTAATAAAATATTATCAGATAATGGAGATATTTTTACTAATAATATTATTAGGGTTCCTACTGGTATACTTTTAGGTACTTCTATATTTGGAAGAATAATATATAATGATTTATATATAAAAGGTATTTGGAATATTAATAATAATTCTAGTGTTTTTATAGAAAAAGATAGACCTTATAATCGAATTTATGAATTAGATGGAGATGGTAGTGAAAGTGGTTTAGTTAATACATTTGAATTTAATTTAAGTTTTTTTAATGAAGATGTTTTTAGAAGTTTAAATGATTTAATTGTTGCAATAGCTAATAATAGTTTAAAACCTTTTATTAATTATTTTCCTTTTAGAGTAGCAAGAACTCCTAAAATTCCTAATGAAAATTTACAAACTAATGTATTAAGAACTTTTAGAGCTAATGATTATTATGAAATGCTTAATGATAGAGGAGAAATTATAGCAATAAGAGGTACTAATAAACAATTATTTATTCAACAAAAATATAGTTTATTTGTAGCTACTCTAAAAGATAAACTTAATACAGATGGTACTAGTACTTATTTAGGAGAAGGAGATATATTTGATAGAACACCTGATGAAATTAAATTTAATACTAATAAAGGTTATATAGGATGTACTAATCAATTTGCTTGTATTATTTGTCCTAGTGGTTATGTAGTTGTAGATCAAATTAAAGGTAAAATATTTTTAATAGGTGATGAATATACTGAAATTAGTAAAGCTAATATGATTAATTGGTTTGAAGCTAATTGGGATACTAAATTTTATTATATTTTAGATAGATTTAGTAAAAAACAAAGAGTTGATAATCCTTTTAATAGTATTGGTCATTTAGTAGGTTATGATGAAGATAATAATAGATTATTATTTACTAAAAAATATTATGAATTTAAATTTCCTGAATTAGTAGAAAATGATGAAGAAGTAGGACCTTTTACTTATACATTTGATGGAGAGTTTTATTATAATAAAACAAGTTTAGTTAATGGTATTCAAGTAAATGTAAATAATCAACCTTCAAATGGTAATACTACTTCTTTAAATTATAGAGATATTAATAATGTTCAATTATTTAATGTATCTTGTATATTTGTAAATACTGTAACAGACCCTAATCATGTTTTAATAGGTATTAATCGTTTTGCTACATTTGTTAATTATATATCTTATATAAATTTAAAATTAAGTGAAGCTAATTTAATAGAAGGTAAAGATTATTATTTAACTATTAGTAATAATGGAGTAGATACTCCTTATTTTATATTAACTATTTTTAATAACACTGTATTAGTTTCTAATGATAATAATGTTACTGGTTTTACTTTTAATTATCCTGTTATTGAAATACCTTTTCCAAAAAGACTAATATATAATGATGAACGTTATTTTATTAATAAAAGTAAAACTTTATCTTTTCAATTAGATGATAAAGTATGGGTATGTGAACATGATTATTATCCTAATGCTTATTATTTTAATCAATTAGGTTTATTTAGTATTTATAATAACCCTACTTTTGAATTAGATGAAGAAGGAGCTGTAATTAATATTAATTTTAATTTTAGTAATTATATACATAATCAAAAATCTGTTAATAGAGGATTATTTTATAATAAAAATTATCAATCTTATATTGATTTAATATTTAATGGAAGATTAGATTTAAGTAAATTATATCAAGCTGTAACTTGGGAAAGTGTTGTTTATACAATAGAACAAGCTAGATTATATAATAATACTATTGATGCTATAATGATTTATAGTGATTATCAATGTAGTGGAGTTATTAATTTAGAACAATTTGTAAATTGTAGAAATGTAGAAGGTGTTTGGAATTTTAATGAATTTAGAGATGTTGTAATTAATTCTAATTTCCCCATAGTTGATAGTGTTGGAGACTTAGTTGAAAATAATGTAAATTTTAACAAAAGTTTTTTTGATAAGTCAAAATTTATTGGTACATTTGTAGTTATACGCCTAATTATGTTTAATAATAATACTAATGATGTATATATTAATCAAGTTAATGTAAAAAGTAGAATTTCTAAAAGATAAAATATGCAACAACCTGATAAAAATAAAAGTAAAATTAAACCAGTAACTAGAGGAGATAGTTTAGTTGTTTATAATAGTACAGTTAAATTTGAGAATAAACTTAAAGAATTAAAATATAAAAAAACTAGTTCTTTTAAATCAGATATTAATAATAATTCTCAATTATATGGTAATATATATTCTTTTAATAATAATGATATTAAAATAAATCCTAATTATGTTGATTTAGAAGAATTAAAAAAAAATATATATAAAGATAGTAAAGGAGATATTTATTTAAAACCTACAGTACCTCGTAAAGGTACTACTAATTATGGTAATATTAATGTAAATAATAAACCTGTTTTAAAAAAAATAGATGATAATCGATATTTAACTATTGAAGATTTAGCTTATATAGGTTATAATACTGATTTACCTAATATTATATTAGATAAAAGAATTAAGCCTCAAAAAATAGAAGGATATGATTTAAATGATGGAAATAAAAGAGATGTTATAAGTTTTAGTAAATATGATAAACTAGCTGTTAAACCTTTTGATTTATTAACAGAAAAAGAAAAAGTTAAAAGAGTAGAAGAATATGGTACTGATGGAGTTCCTCAAAGTTATTTGAATAAAACTAAAAATAATACAAGTACAAATACAAATACTACTAATAAACCATATACTAATAAACCAACTGCTACATATAGTACTAAACCAACTGCTACATATAGTAAACCTAGAGAAAAAGTTGAAGCTATTAAACCTTTACCTAGTGCATCTATAAAGACTGGTAGTAATACTTTATATTCTGATGTTAAGGTTATTCGTAAAGCTAGAACCCCTAAAGCTTATAAAGTAGAAACTAGTGGAGGTAGTAAATCTAACAAATGGAGAACAACACAAACTGTTAGTACTCCTGATAATATAGGAGCTAATGATGGAGATACAAGAAAAATAGTTCCTCTTTTTGGTGATGGTGGTAAAATTAATACAATAAATGTTATGAGAAAACCAAGATTAAATAGTAGAAAAAGATATATTTCTCCTGCTGTAATTGGTGCAGGAGTTAATGTAGGAATGGGATTAATTCAAGGAGCATTACAAAGAGGTGCTCCTATTAAAGCTAGAAGTAATGCTTTAAATCAAATGTGGAAAGAAAAATCTGTTAGTGATGCTCAAAGTTTTGATGATTATACTAAAAATATTGATGATGTTATTGATTATTATGCTGATGGTGGTAAACTTCCAACATTATCATCTATGGGGAAATATAACACAACAGGAGGTAAATTAAAACCTATTGCTGATGGAGTTGTTGAAGTACAAGGTAATAAACATGGAGAAAAAACTATTGATAATTCTTATGGAGTTACTTTACATAAAGGTAATCAACCAATTGCTGAAGTAGAAGATAAAGAAGTTATGGTAGAACAACCTGATGGTGATATGGTTTTTAGTGCAAGATTAAAAGATGAAAAAGGTGTATCATTTGCTAATAGAATGAAACAATTAGCTAAAAAACGTAATAAATTAGAAAAAGATTTAGATAAAAATTATGATACTAAATCTCGTAATAGTATTGAACGTAAATTAGCAGGTCTTAATATGGCTGAAGAAGTTCTTAAAATTAAACAAGAAGAAGTTAAATTTGAAGAAGGTCAAGCTGAATTAGATAAACTAGCTAATGGTGGTAAAATTCCTAAATATGCTAATGGTACTATGAATTTAGGAGATACAGATAATTATTTATCTAAAAATAATAAACAAATGTGGAAAGATATATTACCTACTTTAGCTGATAATGCAGGTAATATGTTATTAACTCTTAATACTCCTAAATTAGCTAAACCTATTAGAAAAAGTGCAGTTAATTTAAATACTAACTATAATATTAATCCTCAATTATCAGAAGTTAAAAATGAAATAAATGCTATTACAGATAATATTTATAAAAATACATCTAATAGTAATATAGCAAGAGCTAATATATCTTCTGCTAGATTAAGAGGTTTACAACAGACTAATAATATATTAGGACAAAAAGAAAATATTGAAAATCAATTAAAGAATCAAAATAAATTAAATAAACAACAAGTAGAACATATTAATATTGATGCAGATAATAATAATAATATGTTAGAATTTACTAGAGCTAATGATATTCATAGTAGAATTTCTGCAAATTTAGCAGATATGAGTAGTGATTTTAAAGAAGGACAAACTAGAAGAGATTATAATGCATATTATGATGAATCTATGTTATTAGAATTACTTGATGACCCTACTGGTGTTAAAGCTAGACATCTTATGAATAATCCTTATTTAAAAGCTAAATATGGTAAATATTTTACAAAACCTAGTAATACTGTTAATCCTAGACGTAAAAGAATAGATACTAATTTTAATAATAATAATACTGTTATTGGTACTACTTATTTACCTAGAAGAATTGATGCTAATTTTAATTAATATATAATTATGTTACAACCTCAAAGAAGTAAATTATTAGGGGATTTATATTATGATAATACTCCTAGACCTTTTGTTCCTCCTCCAATAGAAGAACGTAAAGCATTTTTTAAACAAAAAGAAGATGATTATCTTTTTGCTAAAGATTCAAAAAATGAATTAGAAAATATATTAAAAACAATGCCATATTTAGAGTCCAATACGGACTCTAAATCTGTTTATGATGATATGATTAGAAAATCTAATAATGTATTATCTAAAATAAATGCAGATAATTATGAAGATAATGTATTAAATGTTAAACAGTTAGCTCATGATATTTATAATAAATTTGGTGGTTATGAATTAGTAACAGAAGCACAACAAATGTCAGATTTAGATGCTCAAATAGATGAAGCTATTAAAGACCCTGAAAGAGCTAATTGGACTAAACAACAAAATAGATTAAATCATAAAGGAATAAGATTTAATGAAGATGGTACTATTACTAGACCTAAAGTAAGTGGAAGACCTATTATTAAAGATGTTAATGTACAAGAAAAATTGTTAAAATTAATGGATGATTGGAAAGCTGATGGTTATGTTGTTACAGACCCAACTACAGGTAAATTAATTGTTAATAGAGAAATACCAGGATATTTAGGTTTTAAAAAAGGAGAAGTTGTTACAGAAGATGAATTAGCACAAGCAGGTATGGCTTATATGGAAGCTGATTTAGAAACTAAACAATATTTAGATGAATATGCTCAATTTAAAGCTTCTCAAATTCCTCCTACTGCTGAAAATCTTAATAGAATTTTAAGTCCTACTGTAAAAGAAGCAGTGTTTGGTAATAGTAATATTAGTGATGGAGAAATACAAGCTAAAATAGATAATGGTGAAATAAATCCTTCTGATTTTATTAATCAATATATTAAACAAACTGAAAAAGTTAAAGCTTTAGAAGCTCCTGTTGCTAAATATGGTTATAGAAAAGAAGAACTTACTACATTAGAAGATAAGTTATTAATGGAAGCTTTAAAAACTAGTGCTTCTAATAATGCTGCTAAAACACAAGAAGAAAGTAATGTTGCAATTAGTGTTGAGCCTTTTAAAGTTAAACCTAATTATAATACTATTGATATTAATAATATTAATACTCAAAAGAAACAATTATCTGATGAAAGATTAAAAGTTCAAGCTGAAATAGCTTCTTATAATTTACAACTTAATGAAGGTAAAGGTATAAGTCCTCAACAGTTAGATTTAATGAATAAACAAGTAACTGAATTAGATAATAAAATTGCTGCTTTTGAAGAACAAGAAAGAATTATTAATAAACAATTTGAAGATTTAGCTAAAAAATCTAATGTTGGATTAACTGAAACTTATAATAAATATTATAATGAATCTGTAAATGAAACTATTAAAACTAATAAAGAAATATTAAATAATGATAGAGATTCTTTAATAGATGTAACATCTTTATATAACAAAGAAAATAACACATTATTTAATAAAAAATTACCTGATGGAACTGGTAAAATGAGAAGTAGTTATGATAATGATATTATTATAAAAGATGGTAAATATTATTTAAGACCTTCTGAAATAGGTTATGATAAAGATTTATTAGATATTTTAGAAGATTATGCTTTTAATTCTAGTGGTAATATTAATAATACTATAGTTAAAAGTTCTGCTAGTTTTTATGATACTCCTGAAGAAGAAGAATTTAAATCTATGGCTGTACAAGCATATGCTAATAATGAATCTTCTACAAATTTTGGTGTTCCTAAATCTTTTTATAAAGATTATAAAAATAAATTATTATTTTCAGGTGCTTTATTAAATGCAGTAGATAAAGTTAAAAAACAACATGGTAGTATTGATGAAATAGGTGGTTTAAATGGTACTCAAGATATGAATTACTTTATGGTTGAAGGAGAAACTACTAAAAATACTTCTAAACAATATGTTAGTATGAGAAGTATACTTAACCAATCTTTTAAAAAGACACCTCAACAATATGAAGTTGATGGTAGAAGTATAGCAGATATATTAGTTAATGATTATGGTTTACCTGATATTAGTGATAAATATATTGATTGGGATAAAACTTCTGCTGAATATTTAATTCAAAGAGATAGAGTTAATGGAACTCAATATGGATTAGATATTAAATTAACTAAAGAAGGTAAAGAAAAATTAGATAGTCTTTGGTTTACTAATGCTACAATGGATAAAAATGCTAATAGTATTAAATTAATAGCAAATAATCCTACTAAAAATAAACCTGAAGAAGATGCTAAAATTAGAGATTTAATGTTTAGTTTATATGCAGAAGTTGCCGATACTAGTACTTATTATAAAGAATCTCTTGCTAAAGATATGGGAGAACTTTATTTTAATACTAAACCTGAAGGAGAAAAATTAGATAATTTAAATCTTTATGTATTACCTAATGGAGAAGAAGCTAAATTAAAAATTAATGAAGGTACTTCTAATGAAGAACAATTAAATATTAAAAGTATTGCTCGTTCTACTAGACAAAGTAATATTAGAAATGTTGATTATGAAGTTAGTAGATTTAGAAATAATACTAGGCAAATATTTGCAACTGATAATAAAGGTAATACTGGTTGGATTAGTGATACTGAAGTTGGTGTAGATAAAAATTATAATTCTGTTTATTTTAAAACTCCTTCTGATATTAAACAAGTATTAGGTGCTACATTATTAGCTTCTGATTATAAAAAATATAAAACAGCAGATGCAGTTAATCCTTATGCTGATTATTTAGAATCTTTAAAAACTAATGGTTATACTCAAACTAGTAATGCTAGTGTACAAAGAACTGATTATAATAGTTATTTAAATAATTTAAAAAATATTTACAATAATAATTCTTATAATATTAATATAACTAATACAACAGGTAATAAAGTTACTATAGAATCTAAAGTTCCGGCAGAAGATTTATATGATTTAAGAACTAAACATAAAAGTAAAGTTTCTAATTTTGTTTCTTATCCTTATGTACATAAAGATATTTCTACTTATGTAGATAAAATTCTTGAAGAAAATAATTTAATTGTAAGTGGTGGTTTTAGAGGAGAAGCTACTCATTTTGGTTTAAAAGAATCTGCTCAAAATAGTACACATAAATATGCACATGGAATTGATTTTAGAGCTGATAAAGAAGGAGAAGATTTTTATACTAGAGTGTCTACTAATCCTGATTTATTAAAACAATATGGCATTGCTAAAATTTATCGTCATGTTGTTGATGGAGTTCCTCATATACATACAGAATTTTATAATACCCAATTATAGATTATATATAAATTTTATAAATAATAAATTATGGATAATTTAAAAGAATCTACACCAAATACTGGTACAGATTTAACAAGTGATTTATTAGCTGAAATAACCTCAAAGAATTCTTTGGGGTTTTCTGCTGATAATAATAATGATACTGACCCTAAAAAGAAAACTAGTAAAGTAGAAACACCTACTGATAGTAAAACATTAGGTATGCCTACTACTTCTTCTATAAGTTTATTAGATGGTATGTCAAGATTTGCACATCAAAGAGTAGAAGCGGGAGCAGAAAGAGATACTAAAGTTAATTTAGATGAATTAGCTGGTTATCTTAATACTGATTTTATTAGTTCTCGAGAAGCTGCTTTTGGTGAACGTGCTAGAAATCAAAGTAATTGGGAACAAGCACGTAATATGTTTGGTAGAATTGGTGCTAATGTATTACCTGAAGTTTTAAGTAATATAGTTAGTGCTTTTGACATTAATAGTTATTATGAAAATGAAAGCCAAATTAATAATACTGTTGTAGAGTATTTAAAATCTATACAAGATAATGTTAATAAAACATTACCTATATATAGAGAAAATCCGGATAAACCATTAGATATTGGAGATGCTGCTTATTGGTTTGAATCAGGAGGTAATTTAGTTACTTCTGCTGTAGGATTTGTAGGAGCAGGTTACGTTACAGGTGGTGGAGTAGGTACTATTTTTAGTAAAGCTGGACAAGCAGCTAAATGGATAAATACATTAGGTAAAGCTACTAGATTAGGAGATAAAGGTATTAATACTGTTAGAGGTGCTACTACTTTAACTAATGCCTTAATGTTAAATCAAGCAGAAAGTTTTGGAATAGGAGTAGATACTTATAATCAAGTTTATAATAATAAACTTACTGAATTAAGAGCAAATCCTGAAAATTCTAAATTAAGTGATGTTGAAATTGATACTCTTGCTAAACAAAAAGCTTCTGAAGCTGCTGCAAGTGCTATTAATTTTAATAGAATTAATATTTTATTAAATCTTAGTAGTGCTAATTTATTCCTTAAAACTCCAATAGGAACTAGAGCTTTAATTGAAGCTCCTAGTAGATTAAAAACTTTAAAAGGTATTGGATTAGAAGGTTTACAAGAAGCTGCTGAAGAAAATATTAATATGATTGCTCAAAATCAAGCAGTAGAAGAAAATTATACATTTAAAGATGCATTAAATGATGTTGGTAGTAGAGAAGGTCTTGAAAGTACTATATTAGGATTTATTGGTGGTGCGGGGCAAACGGCATTAACAAAAGCCGGTAAAATGTTACCTATTTATAAAAATACGGCTTTCAGGAATGAATATAATAACGCCTATTCAAAGTTAATACAAGAGGGGTACTCTAGTGAGGAAGCGGATGCAAAAAGTCAGGAAATCGCTTTAAATAAGGTCAAGTCTAGTAGTAATCGTGTATCTGATAACTTTATAAGACAACAAAGGTATATATTACAACAACAACAAATAGAGGAAAATAATAATTTAGGTAAAGTATCTAAAATTAATGATGTTACTTCTGTATTTTATAATGCACAAGAAGAAACTG
>Ga0315900_10002670_pt1 | contig 26874 bp, 15 predicted proteins | sample LakEriMetagenome_FD_203521 | JGI IMG/M metagenome (GOLD analysis project Ga0315900, IMG submission 203521) | Freshwater fungal communities from buoy surface, Lake Erie, Ohio, United States - Buoy 12 MA114 | ecosystem: Environmental > Aquatic > Freshwater > Lake > Lake biofilm | place: USA: Lake...
AAATGAATTCTTACCTTCATTACTTAAAGGATTCGGTATTGTTGGGTAATTACTAGTTGCATGTATATCTTGGTTTACAATATATTGTGGGTCAGTAGGATTGGTAGATAATGAACCGTATAATAGTATAATAGTATTGTTAATTAATTGTTGACAATAGTTATTCCATACAGTTGGTGGGAAAGGAGCTTCTTTTTCCCCTGTATATAAAACTTGACCAGTACTATTATAAGCTATAGGATAAAAATTAGGATTATATGGAAAAGCACTTTCTTTTTGTACAATAATTTTATCCCCATTTTGTAAATTTACAACGGCCACTTCAATACCAGAAAGAGGAGGAGAAGCAGGTGAAGAAATATTTGGTGGGGCCTGTTCAGGAACAATCTCATTTGTTTGATTTTGATTAAGTTTTTGTGTTGCATAAATTTTAATAATAGGCGCAAAATTCTTAATATTTGACACACTGAAAGCAACATCTAAATCAATAAAGAAATCAGTTATATATGAACCATTATTACTATAAATTAAATCAGGTATATTAGAAAAACCAACATACGTCTTTAGAGCTTTCCAAGAATCAGGATAATTTGTTTGAGATTGAGATAAAGAAACAGAACCTCCATTAACAGGTAAAGCATTTGGTGTTGATACCTTATAAGAATCCCAAGTATATGGTTCAGTTATTGGTAAATTAGAAAAAGTGTAAAACAATCTTTTATCAAAATTAGACGGATTACCGTATTTGAATACCACATCATATTTTAAAAAATCTATCAAAAATTTATTTATTTGAATAAATTGACCATCTGAAGTGTTTCCGACTGTTTGAGTACCGGTTGTACCACTACTATATGGTACTTTCATCATTTCTCTCATAAAGAATTGAAAATTCTTCATAGAATATTCCGAATCTGTATCATTTTCTGAAACAATATTAGATTTATAATCATACACTGACCTTGAGAAATTTAAAAATTCATTTTCAAATCTATCAAGAACATCTTTTTCAAAAACTGAAAAAATTTCACTAATGTCATCATAATAACTATTAATACCATTTAATGAGAAATTTTCCTGAATTTGTGATGTTAATAATATATTTTTTAAGTATTGTTCAGGACTTGGTTTTGTTATTTTAGAAATATCAAAATAACCATACTGAGGTGATGACCAATAGGTTCTAATTGAACCGTTATACATTGATTGATTACCTAAAACTTCTTGTTTTATTTGTCCATTACTAAAACATTCAAATTTAACTTGATTTATTGGTGAACCTTGAGATGGTATAACATAATTAAATTTATCATCTAATGTCTTAACGGTAACCGACCAAGGAATTATTCTTAAAGTTCTGTTAGGACTGTTCGTATCAAAACCATCACCATAATCTATAATTGCACCATCAACATAATTGAGAGTTACACCTGAAGAAAATCCATCTTGGATATCTGAATTAGTATACGTTGAATATATTTGAAATCCTTGATAAAAGACATTGAAGTCATTAATCAATTTAGGATAAAATCCCGAATGAATTAATGAACTAGTGTCTGTACCAATTACAGTATTTTTTTCTAAAATAATATCAATCGCACTACCATCAACAATCAAGCTATATTGTTTTGTAGGTGAATTAGTTATTGGGTCATAGTTTGATATATAATTGAAGTTACTCCAAGAAGTATTCAAAAAGTCCGTACCTGTTTCAACATAAGTTTTATATCTACTCCAAATTGAACCTATTTTTAATATCCAAGCATATGGTACTTTATGTATTGCTCCAAATTTTTTAATTGTTGCAAATATATAATCTAAATCAGTTGTTGTTCCATTTTCATATGTTTTATATTTTTCCCTTAATGTCGCTAAAGGTAAACTATTCAAAAACAAAAAAGCGGCAGCTTTATATGGATATGGGTCATTATTTCTAAAATTACTAACACCCTCTTGTATAGCATTAACAAAAAATGGTGTATTGAACATTGATGTAGTTTGAGTACTTGTAACAAATCCACTGTAATTACTATAATAAACACTTCCTTCAGTAATTAACTGATTTTCAGGTACTCTTGAGTCGTAAAAAGAAGACAAATTAGTTGTATTACTTATTAGTGGTTGTGTTGGATTAGTACCCCACAAAAAATTTGTAATGGGTCTTTTTTGGTCTGAACTAGTATTACCCGAAAAATTAGATATTATTTTTTTATCAGTATTAAAGGTAAGTATTTTTCGAGTATCAAAACTACTTTCTACCGTCAATATTGATGAACCATCTGCCAAGTTATTAGTCACCCAATTTAAATTTGTAAATGGGTATATATCTAAAAAATCAAACACATTTGATTTAGTAGAATTCCCAACAAACTCAATTAAATCAGTTTCGTTAGTTAAAGTGATTAATGGACTAGATAATGAATCGTTTAATATATTTTTATTTAAAAATTCAAAATTTGAATTCTGAGATAAATTTTTAATATAAGAAGTGTTAAAAATACCTCTAATATAATTCTGCCAAGATTGTCCTTCTCCATCATTAGAAAAATGTCTTAGGATTGAAACAAAATTAGCCGAGTTAATACCATAATTTTGTAATTTTTGTATTAAAAATGGATTATCGTCAGATAAACTAACTAATAAATTATTTTTTTCCCCGTCAGCAAGTAATGATGTAATTTTGTCTGAAAATTCAGTGTCAAAATTTATTCTACTTAATCTTGAGTAATTTGTAACAAAAAATAATCTCTCAAATATTTCATAGAAAAATTTTATTTCTTCTTTGTTAGAAAAAACAACATTTGATACAGGAAATTCAATAGCGTTAAAACTAATTCTTTTAATATCAGTTTCTTCATTAGAAAAATCTTGAGGTGTTTGATTTTTAGATTGTGTAGTTTCAGTAAAAGCTCTTACAAATTCCTCCAAAAATTCAACTTCAGGCCAATATTGAAATTCAAAACCTTTTGTTTGGTCAATAACTTCAGATTCACCAGGATATCTAATCTCATATTTACCTCTACCATTCTCTCCCGTTGTTTCAACAATATATTGAGGCCATGGGTATATAGGAGTATTTACATTTTCACCAGGATTTAAATTATCTGTTGAAGGTTTAGTTCCTAAAATAGCACTTTTTCTTACTTTTTCATCTCTTAAATCCCAAGCTTTAGAATGGACATCTTCCATTAGTCTTAAGAAAGCCTCACCATTTGCAAAAATAACAGCTAAAACATTTCTTATAGTTGGTACAAATCCAATTCCTGTATTTTTACTTTGTAGTTTTTCAGCTAAAGCGTCAGTTAATGATGTTTGTATTTCCTCTTTTTTTATTTTTACTGACTTTAAAATTTGGTTAGTTTTATCTATAAAACTACCAGTACCTTCAAAATAATAAAAAGGTATTTTTGGGTTTGTTTCACCGTTTGAAAGGTTAATTGAACCTACTGAATTTAAAGTTAATTTAATTTCTTTTTCTAACTCACTAAGTTGTTCTGTAGTTGGCACCGCACCACCATTTCTTTGAATATATGTCTCGGTTAAATCAATATCCCCATCTTGAATGATTTTTTGAAAATCGTTTATATTGATATCACAAGTAATTGCAGAAGATTTTGTAACATTATTAATGGTATACGTTCCATTTTCACCAAGTGTAGTATTAGAATTTAATGACTTATTACCATCACTAATTATTTGTTCTAATTTATTTTTAGCGTTTGTTTGTTTTTCTAAGGTATCATAAAATAATTTAAACGTATAAATTTTAACTCCACTGTTCTTTAATACATAATAATTACTTTTATCCATGTATTTTTCAAACCATGAAGGTTGAATAACTGATTTTCCAAAATAAATATTATTCTTATAGTCAATCATTTTATTTTCATAATCTTGAATATTTTTTAAAGGATTCAAATTTTGTTTTATGAAAGAATCTAAAATATTTTTAATGAAGTTTTCAACTCTATTTCTAAGTTGTACAAGTGTAATTTCAGGGAAATCATCAGGTATTAATCCTTTAGTTTTATATTCACTATATAATTCTCTAATTTTTTGATAACCTTGTTCATAAACAACATCTTGTACAGGTGTAGTAGCATTAGGACCCCCGCTAATTTTTTGTACTGTTACATTTGACTTATACATATGTGGGGTTGCTTGCATGGCCCCCATTGAGATTTCAGTCAATACAGTAAATTTATAAGTGTAAAATGTTAAAGTAATTTTAAAATTACCACTATTACCATCATACCTCGAAGTGAAGTTTTGTAACATTAATGGTAATTTTAATGCCTTACCATACCAACCTTTAATTGTTAAATTAAACAACGGATATGGTAAATTAAAAAATGCAGCATATGGTGAACTATTTCCACCTTCAAACAAAGCCTTCCCTCTAACATCTTCTAACTCAACACTAATTGTTGACATAAATGATGTGTTTTGTCTAATATTAATAGACGTAATACCTAATAAACCATTATCAGAAACCCTTTCATTTCCATTTAAATTGGATGCCTGGTCAAAATAAAAATTATCATTTTTAGATGTTTGTTTTACGTTATTAGGATTATTTTGTTCGGTACCATTTTTATTTACCTTTTTTAAACCTGTTAGTTCATCAGTATAACCAATATCCATAAACTCTTTATTACCAGGTTTTAAAAAATTAATACTCGCAATACTAACTGTTTTAATATCAGTGGTATTAGATGAACCAACAGCTAATTTAGTTCTTGGTAAAACATTACACTCTAAATTAGCGTAAATTACTAAATTTTCTTGTTTAACATATCTTTCTTTAACATTACCATTAGTATCAACCACTTTATTTGGGTCAACGACAATAATATTATTGTAATCGTAATCTACTAAAATATTTTCTGAGTTATCTACCATAATAGAAGAAATGGTTATCTAAAGCCGTTTTATAATCTTGTAAAGAAGTTACCAAAGGATATGGAATAGTCAATATAGAACCATCAGGTATATTCCATTCTTGTCCTCCATAAACAGGATTTGCAACCATAATTAACCATCCAAAAAAAGGTGAGTTATAATATTGTTGTGAAATTTTATCTAACCTTGTTTGGTTTATTTTATAAATGAATCGTTTGTCAGTTGTTTTTGAAGGTAACGTAATATACGGGACCACAGTTTGATTACCATTTATGATAAAATTGTTATATCGATTATAAAATTGTTTATTCATCATAATTAACTTGTAAATTTAACCTTACCTAAATATGTATCATCACCACCGTGATTTTGACCATCATATAATTCTTTAAATTGTGTTTTTACTTCTTCTGTTGACGGAGTAACAGTTGAGAAAGTAAATTTCCTTACTTTTCCTGCTTTATACATCAATTCTTCAACACCATCAACATAATTTTTATATTCATTTTCTTTTTTAAATTCTTGGAAAAACTCTTCATCTCTGTTAATTTCTTTAGAGTAGTCATTAGCCAAATCATTAACTATTTTTCTAAATTTGTTTTCCAAACTATATGGTTCGTTAATATCTGAAACACCTGTTAAACATTTACTAATAAACTCATCTTTTTTAGAATCTTGAGTAAGAATTCTCCCAAGAACCATAAAGAAACAGTTATTTGTAATATCACTTGAATCTAATTTAAAGGTCTGAATTTGACCAACACCATTGTAAGAAGAAGTTATAATTTGTTTTTCTTGTAAATATGTGTTGAAATTATCCATTTGAGCTCCAAAAGATATAAAATCACCGTCCAATTCTTGTAATGTATTTCCAGCACCTGAAACAGTAGTCGGACTTAATTCAGTTGTCGGTGTTAATGTATAAATTGAAGGTAAATTAGTTGAATCTACTTTACCGTCATGTTCTTTAACAACTAAATTTACTTTTCTTATGTTTTGAACAAAAGTTTGTTCAAAATTTAAAATGTCTTGTAAAACTACTGTAATATCACTTGCAATAGTTGGTTGTACATTTGATACAATATAGTTTGTCATGTTATTAACTATAATAGTTTTTGTACTGTTTAAGAAATTTAATTGATTTAATTGGTTAATAATTGGATTCGCCCCACTGTTAATATCTGAATAAACTTGATTAAAAACTTGATTTAATTTTTCTTCAATTTTAAATGGTGACCCATATATGTTAGAATCGTGAGGTTGTGTAGTATCTAATGGTCCAATTTTAAAGTTTCTATCTTGGTTAACTAATTGAACTATACCATAATTGTATTTAGTATTAATTTCTTCAAGTTTATTAACAATTAATGTGAAATATGTTTTTGAATCCGTTAGAAGAGAATCCATTATTTTTAAATAACTAATCTCACCTTCACTTCCACCTTCAATAGGTTTATTTGTAAGTATCTCACCAATCGTTGACCCACCATCATTAGTTGCTTGTGGTGTAACATTATTAACAGGTGTAGTCACCTCAGGTTCTAAACCTAATGCATCTGCAATTTGTTTGTCAAGTGCCGTAGTATCTTCAGTCCAAACTGACCTTTCATCATAAATTTCAGTATTAGCATAGTAGTTAAACGAAAGAGCGTTTTGTAATTGTTCAACAGGATTTGCAATACCATGACCACCAATCATTTTAAAACCCATATTCACGTTTACTAACATAGGTTGTACTCCAATACCTTCAGGATTTAAATCCAAAAGTGAAGAATCGTATGTAAATGATATACTATCAGGTATTATTCTACAATTATAAAAATCACCGATTCTTAATACTAACACAGGAGGTGCCCCAAAAGAAGTATTAACAGCATCATTAATTCTTGGTTTCCCATCAGTACCAATCACAGGTATTGTTTCACCAGGTCTTAAACATTGATTAAGAAATGTTAATCTTGAGTTAAGACCTTCAGGTGTCATTGAGTGGAACGCAGGATTAAAATACTTAATTCTCTCTTTAAATGAATCATATAAAAATGGTACATTTTCTTTAATAACTTCAAAATAATTACATTCTGTTAATAAATTCCTAAGTACTCGTTTACCAATACTATCTTTCAATTTTTGTTGTATAGTTTTAGTTGGGGATGGTATTGGGGGTCTTAATGGAACTTTTATAGTTTCAGTTGTAGTAGTTGTTGTTGGTGGAGTTATATCAATAACAGTTTTTACCGGTTCTTCAGGATTTGGAATAATTTCATTTTTTTGAACTGATATATTTTTAATTCTAACTCGTCTACAAGCCATCGCATTTGACGCATAAACTTGAGACTGAGAGGTAACATTACCGTTTTTATTTTCAATATTTTGTTTACAATCAACATCAATACCTGTACCTGAATTGACAGTAGTTGCAGTTACACCATTAGCCCCAATTTCAGTACTATATTTAGGTATAACGATTTCTTCGCCAAAACCTTCAGCGTTTTTTATAATAAAAGTACCCTCATTAATAAATTTACCTAAATCAACCCCATTAATAGGTTGTGATAGATAATTTTTAATTGAGTCGATTCTTCGTAATGATAATTTTTTATTATATTGAGGTGTTGCAATAGCAGATGCCGAACCTTCCATCTCAATCGATATTGATTTTACAATACCATCATTTAATAATTTATACGCTTGTTGAACAAATGAATTATCACCTTCAGTAATTTTTCTAAAGTTATTTATAATAACATTATCAAAAAATTCTTGAACATTGTAATTTACATCTGTTGAATCAAAAAGATTATGAGCATTATCAACATACTTGGTAATATTCGAAGATGATGTATATGTGTCGTAAATTGTTTTGTAATTTGCGGTTGTTGTTTCTTTATCACTTGGCCCTGGAATGTCATTTTCAAAATAAAATGCAAAATCCAAAAATTCATTTTCAAAAGGACCTATAAGGTCAGGTGTATTACCTTCCCCACTACCTACAACTATATCAGGATTAGGAGCCGTGTCAGTACCTTGTCCACCTGATGTTGTGTTAACAACAGGAATTTCTTTGATAACACCTTCAAGTTCTTCATTAGTTAATCTTGGATTATTGATGATTTCTTGATAAGTCATCAAATCACTTGGCTTTAATGTATTGAATTTTTTAGCTAATTCATAAATGTCAAATTTAGTACATCCCGCAAAGAAAGAACTCAATACTGAATCAATTCTTTCTTTATTTTTTCCACTAAGTTGTTGTTCAACAATAAGATTTGTAACTGAAGGATTATCAACAATTATCATAAATGAAAGAGTTCCCGTTCTTGAAGTTTCTTTATATGTATAAATTGGTTCAGGTCTACCTAAAAAGGATGTTGGATTCCATTGAGCGTTTGAAGAATCACTAAACTTTAAATTGTATGGTGGAAACCACATTATTCTACCACCATTTGGTCCTCTTTCACAAACAGGTAAATCATCATAAGTAAAACCAGGTCTACTTGATGTTTTCCATGCTAAATTTTCAATTGATAACATGTATTTCTTAACATAACCACCGCTACCATCACCTCCTTGAATAATGTTTGTTGAACCTGGATTTCTTGTTGGGGCAATGTTTAAATTAAAAGTATTATCTAACACAGAGAAAGTACTTCTTCTTCCTGAAGTAGTAATACCGTCTGTCTTTTGTAAATCATTATACATCAAATATGGAGTATCTTTAGCAAATACTCTACAATACTCAGTACCCGCCTGCTCTCCTGTTGTGTTATCAACATAAGATACAACTTTAGAACCTTTAGTCATTTCTTTGTATCCGTCATTGAAAACTTTACTAACTTGATTTATAGCGTTACCAACATGTTTTAATCTTGAAATACCTTGAACATTATCCGCAGAATCAATTAATCTTTGAGTATTATCTAAAATAGAATTACCCTTAAATGTAATATTTGTTGACTCATTACGAGTATAATCACTACTAACTTCATTGTAATTTTCATCAATAGTACCTACACCTCCACCTACTGTTGGTTTGTAACCAGCATTATCTTTATATTTTGGTGAAACCCATACAAATCCCCCACCAATACCACCACCATCACTATATGTTTTAGAAGCTAAACCAAAATTTAAAACTTCTTGGTTACCTTCATATAAAATACCTAATTCAGATGGTCCATAAACAGGAGCTTGAACTTGTTCACCAAAGACATTGACAGGTACTTGATTTGGTGGTGAAGTAATTGTTGATGGTTCAGCATTTCTACTACCAACATAATAACCACCAATAAGTGTTCCGTTATCAGGATTTATTAAATTGGTTAATAAATTAGCAACACCCGAAATAACACCCAAAATACCTCCATAATTTTTATCATATGGTGGTTGATATCTATTATAATCTATATTGGCAAATAATGCCGACCTTTGTCCGTTTCCAGTATTTGCCAAAAATGTTTCAGAAGAACTTCTTGTAAAATTCAATACCGGTCCTAAAAATCCACCTGTTAACTGATTAGCAACATTTAAAGCCAATGAAGTTTGTTGATTTTGAGGAACACCTCCCATCTCAAAGTAATCACCAGGTATCGGTGAAACAGGCCAATAAGCGGATGATAATCTCGTTGCTAAATCAACAATTCTTAATATTGGATTCTCAGGAACTGTAATTCTCCAATTCTTATAAATTAGCGGTTGTTGACCCGTAACGATTAAACTTGCTTCAAAAGGGTCTTGTAATGACGATAAATTAACTTGTCCAACAGTGTTTTGGAAGATTTCAGCTGCGACTCTTTGTTGAAACGCAAATTGTAATCTTTCTGCACCAATTCTAGCGATAAAAGAATCTTGAGATAATAAACCATTAGAACCATTTGGGTTATCATTTGTTAAAATCTCATATGGTGTATAAAATGAAGGTAAAAAACTTGGTGGTTGCCAATAAGGATTGTTTGTAATACCATTTAACTGTATATTATCAACAAAATATAAATCTTCAAATCCACCAGTAGGACCAAATCTATTTTCAATAAATTGAGCATTTATAGTTGCCTCATTTATAATATCTAATACAGTGTCATTAGGACTATATTCACCACTATTAGAGGCTACAGGTAATGGAGGACCATTAAACGTAATTGTTGTATTATACCCCCCATCAGGACCGTATTCATTTAATGGATAAAGTTGATTAGCAAATACATCATCAGCAATCAAGTTATCAGGAGAATCTATTACATTTGTAACAGTTAAAACTGTTTCATAAGCAACATTACTTATTGGAGGTGTAAAAACACCCTGTACAGTATACGGAGCAAGATTTCTACCTAAAAGGTTGTTTCTAAACGTCGAGGTTGAAGCAAATGATAATGAACTATCTGACATCGAATAATTTTATTAATAAATACCTCAAATTTTATTTCTAATATTAAACCAATTAATTAACCTGATAATTAACCATAATTAACCTGATAATTAGCCATTGGATTTGGTGTTTTACCATTTTTATTTAATAATCCATCACCCGTAATTACTTTTTGTATATGTGCAACTAATGGTTCTAATATTTCTTTTTTAGTTATTTGATTTAAATCAGTACCCGTTGATGTTAAATTAACATTTAAATTAATATCATGGGTATTTTTAGTTTCACTCAGACTATTTTGTTGTCCACCAAACAAATTAGTACCACCAACCATCATATCAGGTGTAAAAACTATAGAATCCTTTGGGTGTGTTTTTAATATAAAGTCTTCCATTTCTAATGTTTTATTACCACCATTCACTATTTTTTCCCCTTCACCCTTTAAATTACCAATTACTGATGAAAGTTCATCTTTAAGATAATCACCAAGACCTTTAAACGCCCCCTCTACTTTTGATGCTGCATCCGCTAAATCAAAATTACCCTCAGTAATTTTTGTAAAAATATCAGATATACCAGTACCAAGTTCATCAAATTTAATTCTCATATTTTCAGTATCAAAAGCTTCTCCTGACATAGTCCTAGCAGGAATATTGTATGCTTCTCGATACCCAGATAATATAGTTTCTCCAACTTTTGAACCACTAGCAGCAATAGACGTTCTATTCATCATAGAATTTAAAGCAGCCGACATTGATTTTAAAGTATCTAATTGTTCAATCGCCAAATCTTCCATTGTTTTAGGTCTTGACGCTTCCATAAACTTATCAAACTTAGTCCTATCTTTAGTAAAGATATCCATCGCCTGTTCGATACCAACATCTTTACCATCAACCTTTAAAGTATAAACACCACCAGGTCCCATCTCTGCCATGTTAGCTATAAATTTTTTATCTTCTTCGCTAAATGCACCTGTTGGGAAACTAATTTTATTCATTTTATCAGCAACTTCCGCAGAACCAATTGACATTTTTACAAGTTCGTCATAACCAATTCCTAACTCGGTAGAAATAGCCCTTAACTGTCTTTTAGCATCAGGCATAATTTCAAATTGTCCTTTTGAATTAAGTTGAACAAATTGTTCAGTCATTTGAACTAATTGATTTTGTAATTCTGTTGGGTCATTTTGAGCTAAATCCATTAATCTTAATGGGTCTAATAATTGACTTTGAGTCACACCTAATCTTTGTAAAGCAGCCGCAGTCTCAATCGCCCCTTCAGGATTAAATACTTTCTCAGCAAATCTAAATGTTTCACTCATACTAAATCTCATTGATGTTGCTTGTGCCGCCATTTTAGACAAACCGTCAACACCTCCTTGAAATGTATACATGTTTAAATTTTTCATGTTGTCAACAACAAGTTTAGACACTGCCTGAGCATTAACTCCTTGACTTCTTGAAATATCAACAACTTTTTGCATCCCCTCCACAGCCAAATTAGCACTCATTCCAGCATCTTTAAATGATTTTGTAACTACCTCAGCATTTTGTCCTGTAACTTCTTGTGTTGCAAATAATTTTTCAATAGTGTCAGATTGTAGAATAACATTTCGACCTAAATCAGCAGCAACTTTTCCTTGTATTTCCGCAATATCTTTATACGTACCACCCATTTTAGCAACTTCAACATATGCATCCGCCATTGCAATTTTTAATTGTGTTACATTTTCTCGACCTTGTCCAAATGATTTTGAAATATTCATAGCCGACCTGTCAACATATAAGAGAACATCTCTCATTTTTGTAAGGTCTAATAAATTCGTATTAACTAAATTATTAAATGTCCCAAAAAGACCTGTAATAGTTGACATTTCCGAACTTATCGCAGCAAATTCGTCATTTAATTTACCTGCACTATTAGCAGCATCATCTAAATCACCAAGTACAAACATTGTTATTCATTTTTAAATAAATATTTGATTTATGTTTTTATGTTGATGGTGTATTTAATTCAATAATTCGATTACATAAAAATTCACGTTCAAATGTCGGCATAGACATAAAATCTGAATAAGAAGTATTCAGATGTTTTGCCATCAAATAGTAACTATTGAGCAGATATTCCCTATTATTGGAAGAACGGACGAAAAAACTCAACCCCAAACGCTACTTGAACTGTAACTATTTCTCCTGATGGGGTTTTAACTTGTCTTTTTAGGTCCAATGAAGGTACGTTTTCTCTTAAAAAATTCTTAATATGTTTTGAATCCAAGATTGGAAGTTCATTTACAAATTTAGATATAGTAGAAAGTGAGGTATCACCATTAACTTCAACAATTTGTTTTTGTAATTTCATTGTTATAGTAGGTGGAACTAAACCTACAGGGTATTTTTCTAAAGACTTCTCAATTTCAGTTTCTTCACCATATGATAAAGGTTTTAACTTAACTACCACACCAGTTTTTGGTAATTTAGTTTCAAAAAGACCGGTCTCATCAGGTAGACTTGTTGGTCGGGTAATATTAAGTTCGTCTAATACAATTGTAGTATCAAAATACTTGTTTGTTCTTGGGTCTAAAACAGACATATTATATTCAGGACCAAAAGAAGTATTTCTTAAAAATAACAAAACTGCTTGGATATCAACATCTAACAACTCTTCAGGTCTTAAATCATGTTCATAAACCTTATTTCTTAAAAGAGTCATCATTAATCCCTCTCTTTCAATATTAGAACTATTTAGTAAATTTTCATCAACAGCCGTCAAATAACCAACTTTGACTGATTTTTTCTTACTTTTGTAAAAAATTCCACCTGAAGGTAATTGAACCATGTCATGTGGTAAATTAAAGTTTTCTGTTGCAGCTTGGTATAAATCCTTATCCATCATATTTCGATTTTATTATAAAAATAATTTAAGAATTAAATAAATCAATCTTTATTTTCATTTTTAACTTCTTCTTTGTGTTGTTTAATAAACTCTTCTTTAGTTTCAAACACTTTTCCACATCTATTACATGTGTATCCTGAATATTCTTCCATAAAAAAATCCTGTATAACAATATATACAGGATTTTACAAAATTTTGTATTGTTTTTTTTATTAGTATACTAAAATACAACGGTCCATTCTCAAAGTAGCCGTGATTGTTGCCAATGAATCGGACTTATAATCCAAGTTATTGAAGTTAACATCACTTAAGAAAGTACCTTCTAATATCCATTTCTCAACAACAACACCTGTTGGGTCTAACATACTAACTTCAACGTTTTTCTTATAACCTGCGGCATATCCCATACGACCTGTTACTGACTCAGCACATAATCTAACCCATTCCATCAAAGCTTGTGACGCTGAAGGTCCAATTGGGTCACGGAATGTAACGTTAATAGTACCCCATGTAAATCTACCTGCTACATATGTAGAAGTATTTAAAAATGGAATTTCTGTTGGATTAATTGTTATATGTGGTCTTGAAGCACTTTCTACGAACCATTCATTTATACCCAAAGTTGAATCAAAACTTAATATAAATCGGTTCTGCCTTTTGGGTTCGTAAGGTACCGGCATTTTCATCAGTAAATCAGCCATATTGTTATTTTTTTAATTTTTTTATTTTATGTTTTTTTATAAATATCTAGTTTAAAAATTTTTCTCTTTACTTTTAGTTTTTTTATAAGAAATTTACACTAGACTAGGTTATTAATTTTCTGGTTCATACTTTTGTCTCTTTCCTCCTTGTGTTAAAATAAATTCAAATTTGCTTTCAGGGTCATTACTTAAACTCTTATGTGCATATTCAATATTTCTTCTATCATCATCTGAAAATACTACTTTAGGTACAAATCTATTTGATATTAAATTCTTTAAGTATGCTGGTTTATGTAAAATCCCTGATATGTAATTAACATAATTATGGAATTCTTTTAAAGCTTCTACTTTTAATTTTTCAGGTTGAGCTGCCGAACCTTGTCCATAAGTCACAGGATAATACTTATTCATATCCATATAAGAATTAATTAATTCATTATCACTCATATCATCTTCCTCAGCGAAGTGACGATATTTTCTTAAATTTTTAACTAATTCTTTTTTATTGATTCCTTTATAATTGGACTCAATCATGTTTTCGATAGCTTTACGTATCACTAATGGTGAATGTCCTCTAGCAGTAACGATTGCAAAAATTGAACCGTTATTTATTGTTTCTGCGAATTTACTCCATTCAGGACCTTCTTCAGCAAACATCACATCTATTAAAAAACGTTTGTCCCCTTTGTTTGAGAAAAACCTGTATGGGTCATTTGCATAACTCACAACATTTTTTCCTTTATATTTAAAAGGTTCAACACCGATTTGATGTCTATGTTCTGCAAAATCTTCAGTAGACATAAGAACTTCTTCACCATTATCGTCTAATAGAACAATCTGAGTGGGCATGGTTAAAATATTGTCATCCCAGTCAAACGCCCAATATACTGTATCAGGTGTAAACTCTTCTCTTACTGTTTCAATTAAATAAACTCTCATATTATTAAATATAATGACAAACCAGTATTTCTACTGGTCTGTCATTTAAGGTTATTAGATATTTTCGAAAGACGCTCCTGTTGGTGTTATATAGAATGTAATATCTATGAACTCAAGAGACCTTGTAGGTTTGATATAAATCTTACCTGTCATTTGGTTTCTATCTAAATCAGCAGTGTCTGAAGAAACTGTTACACGGAAATCGTATAAACCTCTATCTCTTCTGATTGCATCTAAGATTGGATTAACAGCATTTAAGAAATCTTGTCTTACTTTTTGGTCGTTTTGTTCGAACAACAATCTCACAGAAACTGCTGAAATCAATTTACGAGCTTGTAATAACAATCTTCTTACGTTAATTCTGTCAAGAGCCGACTCTTTAATTTGAAGAGTTTTGTTACCCCATATTACAGTTCCTACATCAGAGAAAGTTGCAATAGGGTTAATTCTTCCTTTATAAAGTGTATCTCTATCTTCTTGTGTTAACTTCTTACGTGCTTTAACCGCATTTACGATACCACGAGTGTAACCTGCCGCTGCAAACCAAGGGAATGCAATGTTGTCGGTTAACGCTAAGTTTCTACAAACTTCAGCTGTTGCTGGAAGGTAGATTTGAGTGTTATTTACCGAATCTCTTGTAAGTACCCAAGGATAGTAAGTTGCGGTGTAGTTAGAATCAATTCCTGTTGTGTCTAAGTTATCAACCGCTTCAGTTGGATAAATTAAATCCGTTGGGTCTGAAGATGATGGTGTGAACATTTTGTAGTCAGGAGTTGTACAGATATACAATGAATCCGCTCTATCATACTCAATCATTTCAACCGCTTGTTCAACCAAGTCACTATTGTTTACATAGTCAATACCAGGTGTTACAAAAACGTTAATGTTAACTGATTCAGGGTTAGAGAATGTCTTCTGTCCCAATAAGTAAGCGTAATAGTCGGTGTTACCCCAATCCATAGTGTTATCACCTACTGAAATTTGTTTAAACGCTCCCCATCCTGTTGCATTTGGGTATTTGATTGAAGAACAAGCTCCATTCAAGTATCCTGTTCTACCTAATACGAATCTATCAAGGTTAGTTCTTGATTCTCTATAGATATCCCATCCGTCAAATCCACCATTACATAGTAATGAGAACTTACGAGCGAATAATCTATAATATTGGTTATCAGTATTTTCAGGGTCAGTTGTAAATGGTGAACTTCCCACATAGAATTTTGGTTGTCCCGCAGTTGCAAATCCTGAAGGAATCAAGATTGACTGTGCGTTTATGTCCATATGATAACCTCTTGTTAAATACGCCCAATTATCACCAGTTGTATCGTTACAAATATCTAATGGAAGTTGTTTACCTTTATAACTATAGAAATCTACGTCATATCCAATTGTGTCAGAAATACCTAAATAAGTTCTTCTTACATTGTCACCCGGACTTGTGTTAGCGTCGTTCGCACCTGTTGAAGTACCGAATGGTTGGTCATAAATAACTTCACCAGGGTAGTCATATTTAGTTTTATAAATTGGGAACGGAGACTTACCACCAGCATACTCTCTTGTTAAATAACCTTCGAAACCACAAGGAAGTGCGTCTATCGGAGCGTCTTCATTCATAGTAATCATCACATATTTTGAGTTCAGTTGATATTCCCCATCAACAGTACCTATCTTTTGTGCGATAAAGTTATTTTCATTTGGATTCATAGCACAATTAGTAAACTTCTCAAGTACCACAGGATTTGCATCACTATCAAAGAAATCTCTAATTAATACATCAAATGTACCGTTACTGAATGAAATGTTTGCTATAGAAATTTTAACTTCAATATTCGCAGAATTACCATCAGCGATTGTTGTAAATTTAAATAAGTTAAATACTTTATTACCTCTTAATTCAGAAACAACCCAAGGAGAACTTGGTGATTGATATTGTTCTAAGTACCAAGCGATTGACGTTCCGTCAGAACCTTGTCTTGCATCAGGTAAAGAAATTAATTCACAATTTAAACCTCTTACATAACCTTTCTTATAACCGTAGTTTAATAAAGCTTGATATCTTTCTTCAACAAACAATGGAACAACCGATTTTGGTTTACTAAAGTTTGACGAACCAAATACTTTTGAAATATATTTTGGGTCTGAGTTAGTGAAAGAAGTTTCAAAGAAATACTGTGTACCTGTTTTTCCTGTAACATTTAAACCAAATGTTGCGTAAGGGTTTGTACTGATTCCACTGTATGGTCCTGTACATAACATTTGAACATCTGTTAATCCTGATACTTCGTATACCGCACCATCGTCATTAGAGTAGTTAGCGACACCTCTTGAACGTAAAGTAGCGATTACTAAATCGTCAAAGTCAGTATAAGCTGTACCTGAATACACATAAATTGTACCCATCATACTTCCACTATAACAAGTTACAAATGAACCTGTATTTTGAGAACCTGTACTTCCTGTTACCGCCGGATTACAAGGATTTTCAATTGTAACACAAACAGTCCATTCAGTTGTAACTGATGCATCTTCAGAAGTTAATACATATGTTAAACAACCACCTGAGAAATCATTAGTAGTTACACCGCTTTGTTGTGGAACTGAATTAACTGTGATATCCGTTGTACATGCACTAAAGTTACTGATAACATTTGTTAAAGTTGCAGATGAGAAAGTGGCGTATGGTAAAATAACATTAATTGTGTTAGTATTGTAATTAATTCCTCCTGTCACACCACTTACACTATAATTCACAAAAGAAGCACAATTTGAAGAGGTTGTTGTTGTTGCAAAATCAACAATTGTTGTGTAGAATGATGAACCTGAATAAACAGAGTTACCAACATTATTAAACAATGAGTAATACCAAGGGTCGTTATTTGGGTCTGATAAATCCGCAGTTGTTGAACTTACATCGTCAACACCGTAAACATTTGTTAAATTAGATGTACCATATGTCGTTACTAAACCATCATAATCGTTACCCTCAATTACTCCGTAGAAATATACCGAAGAGTTTACCAAAGAATTGTTTAAGATTACTTGGTAAATTTGATTTTTAAGATTTGCGTTAATACTTGAAACATTTCCGTTGAATAATTCAAATGGAGTTGTTAATTTATCTTGTATAATTGCCGGTAATGATGAAGTAAATGATATACTTTCAACACCTGACGTACAACCTGTGAAGTTAAATATGAAAGGAATTGTTTCATATTCTAAACATATTGGTTCACAATCTGTTTCGGGAGATGCCGGTTCTGAATTTATACATTTGAATCCTATAGTTGTTGGGTCAACATTCGCTACCGTGTAGATAGACCATGATGGTCCTGCGTCATATCCTGATAACCCTAAAACTCTAGTTACAAATAATTGATTTGATTGTTGTAAATATGATTTTGCGATATACGCCGCCTCATATTTTGGGATTTGTGTGTTCACAAACTTTTCTGGAGAAGTACCACCAAAGTAAGTAGAGAATTCATCAAAATTTGTGATGAAAATAGGTTCAAATGCTGGACCCTTTAGAGTTTCCCCTACTATACCTAAAGTTGTAACACCCACACTTTGTGAAACAAAACTTAAGTCTACCTCAGATGTGTATACACCTGGAGATACAAAAACTTTACTGTTAGATGCCATTACTAGTTTTTTTTATTAGTTAATTTATTTTTTAGATAAATATTTGAAAAAAAAACAAAATACTTGACTTTGTTCAATGTATTTATAAATTGGGTAGAATATTTTCTACCTATTTTCTACTATGGGTGATAATATTAAAAAAATAAAAAATCTTAAGATATCGATTGAAACTCATGATATACTAAAAAAGTATTGTGATAACAACGGTGTGGTTATGTATAGGTTTTTAGAAAAACTTATTTTAGATAACTGTAAACCAAAGAAAGATATCTATGGTGAAAATTAAAGAAGTAAGTTATTAAATTGAATTGTTGACTCTAAACCGTCATCATTTTTGGTAACTTCAATTTTTAAAACATCTCCTGTATTAATTTGAATTTGTCCAACATTTTCACCATAATACAAGTTATTAATATAAACTTCAAAGGTTTTAACATTTTTTGTATCACCAAGATTTAGATTAACTGTGTAATCAAATCTTTGGGAAATTAAACTATTACCTACCACAAATAGGACATTTAAATTAGTACTTGCAGGGTTATCATTTATTTTTTTCTGTTTTCTTGGAACTCCTTTATCTAATTCAACAACTTGTAAAACTCTGTTAATTGCTGGTGAAACTTCAAACTCATCCTCATCAATTAAGAATCCTAACATTGTGAATTCATAGGTCTGAATATAATACTTTCTTTTTTCAATAGTTAATTCCGATTCATCAGTAATGTTACCCATAACAATCGGAATATAGTGTCCTTTAATAACTTGATAAGCTTGTCTTGAAGCAAATTTTTCTAAAACAACTTTATTAAATGCGTTAAGTTCCCTCATTCTATTACAAATAATTTTAACAGAATAAGTAATATCAACAGGTACAGGTTGTGGTATTTTATAAATGTCCATACCATGTCTTTGACCATCCCAAGTAGGTACTTGAGCATAAAAATATAATCTTCTATTTGGAATATTATACATTACCGCAGGATTACTACCAAATTTAACTTCAGGATTACGAATTGTAGTTATCAATGGAGGCTCAACGTTCTTATCTAAATTTTGGAAATCCCATGTTTCAGTGAATTGAGACCAGTTTTGAGTGGTTATTATTATATCAACTGTTGGGATGATTTTTCCTGTAACAACAGTTTTTAATTCATCTCTTACAAAATCTAAAAACCCTCTATCTAAATCAGCATGCAATAAAGATTTTGGTAAATAAGTACCGTCTTTATTTATCTTCTCCAATAACTCATACCTTCTTGGTAACAATGTTTTTGGTTCCGTTAAAGGTAAGTATGGTTTAATTTTTTTAGGTAATGCCATTATTTTTATAATCCTCTAAATTCGTTATTCATAACAGCTGATGCAATTATTGACCTGTAGAATGGTTTATAACCCGCATAAGTATGTTTATTGTCAGACGTAACACGACCATCATTGTTTACCACATAATATCTAACTCTACTTTCAGTTTCATAGTAACCAATATAATCACCATAGTTAACATCAATACCTAACTCATCTAAGTGTCTTTGATACACTCCAACATTTAAATTACCAGGTTCAACTTGGTCTAACTTACTTGAGCCCAAATATTTGTTTTCAGGTGCCAAAATTTTAACATAACCCTTAAATTCAACAGGTGGTAAAAATTTAATACCGTCTTCTAATGTCTCACCATAAACATCATCTGTTTTAGTTTTAGTTCTATCAATCCTATAAAGAACTAATGTAAAGTTCATATCACCTTCCAACCATTCGGAGCCCATAGAGACATCCAAACTAAAATCTTCCTCTCCGAAAAATTTACCAATTCTTGTTATTGGGACTTTATTCTCTGACATATTGATAAATATTAATTAATTGATTATTTTTAAATTAAAAGTGCACATTGGAATCTTTACCAAATTCAAATATCCCAAATACTATTGAGACAAGAGCTCTCTCAATTCTCGAAAGTTATGACGGTGCAAATAATTATATTTTAAAATTAAAAAAGAACCGTCAAAAAAATAAAAAGTTTTATTTGACTCGTTCACAGTCAGATTATATCTTAAATTTTCACGATAAACAACCAAAAGTAGCAAAAAAGTGGGTTGATTTAGACCCGTACTTCTCAAAAAAAATTGCAGATGAAAAACTTTATACTGAAATACCTAACAATGTATGGGTTGAGAAGTTATTAGCTGAGAAAGAAAAATCTTATCATATTTGGGGTAAATTATTCGAATCTGAAGAAATTCACGATTTTTGGTTACCAAAAGGAGCATTAATTAAAACACATGTTGTTGAAAAAGTAACCATAGATTATTCAAAATACTCACATAGACCACCGTTAGAACATCAAAAAGAAGCAATTGAGAAACTTGTAGGTAGTAAGAGATTTATTTTAGCGGATGATATGGGGTTGGGTAAGACCACATCAACAATCATCGCAGCTTTAGAGACAGGTTCTAAAAAAATTCTTATTATTTGTCCCGCATCGCTCAAAATAAACTGGGAAAGGGAAATAAAAAATTATAGTGATAGAAGTGTTTATATTGCCGATGGTAAAAATTTCTCCATTGACCATGATTTTGTCATTGTGAACTACGATATCCTTAAAAATTTCTACAACTTAAAGGAAAAAGAAAATTCATTAATATATCAATTTAATCCTGACTTAATTATTATAGATGAAGCCCACTATGTTCAAAATGGTCAGGCTCAAAGAACAAAATTGGTTAATAATTTCTCAAAAAAGGTTGATAGGTTGTGGTTGTTAACCGGTACACCAATGACATCAAGACCTATGAATTATTTTAATTTGTTAAGTTTAATTGAAAGTCCTGTTGCTCAGAATTGGATGGCCTATGCCATTAGATATTGTCAAGGATATCAGTTTAAGGCTGGAAATAGAAAAGTTTGGAATGTTACAGGAGCGTCAAATTTAGAAGAATTGAGAGATAGAACATCAAGACAGGTATTGAGAAGATTAAAAGAAGATGTTTTAGATTTACCTGATAAAATCATTACACCTGTTTATCTCAGATTGAGGTCAAGATTATATGAAGGACTAATGGGTGAGTATTACAATTGGTACGACAATAAAAAAGAAGAATCTTCGTCATTAACCGTACAGTTCTCAAAACTTATGAAGGTTAGACAAGTTATTTCAGAAGAAAAAGTTAGTAGTACAATTGAGTTGGCTCAGAACATTTTAGACCAAGATAAAAAAGTAATTATTTTTACTAATTTTACTGAAACTTTAAACAAGATAAAAGAACATTTTGGTAAACAAGCAGTTCATTTAGATGGTAGTTGTTCAAAACCACAAAGACAATATGCGGTCGACCAATTCCAAGAAAATGACAAAATTAAAGTATTTGTTGGTAACATTAAAGCTGCAGGTGTTGGTATTACTCTTACCGCAGCTGAAGCGGTTATTATAAATGACCTTTCATTTGTGCCTGGTGACTTATCACAAGCTGAAGATAGAGCGTATCGTTACGGCCAAAAAAATTCAGTATCAGTTTACTACCCAATATTTGAAAACACAATAGAAGGAATCATATACGACATGATTAATAATAAAAAACAAAACATTGCAACTGTTATGGGGGATAACCTTAATTCAGGTGATGTTGTAGAAGAAATCATGAATAAAATTAATAACTTAAGATAATTTGAACTTTCAGATTATTTATTATTAAAATAATACTGTATGAAAAAGATTGAAGAAAAAATCAATCTGATTAACGAACAACTTTTAAAAGAGGAGTACCAGACAAACAAAAAGTTCATTTTATCAGAAATGAAACGTATAGGTATTGAAGAATTACCTTACTCATATTCTGCTTTAAAAAACTTTATTGATTCAGAAACGATGTCTACCCATTATAATAAACATTACAAAGGGTATGTTAAAAAATTAAACAAGGCACTTTCTCAAAAGGACTACGGAGATTTAGAGTTAGAAGAAATCATTAAATCAATTAGTAAGTACGACGAAACTATACGAAATAATGCGGGTGGAGCTTTCAATCATGCATTATTTTGGAAAATGTTATCACCTAAAAAACAAAAAATACAAGGTGATATTTTAGAAAAAATTAAAAAAGATTTTGGAAGTTATAGAGAATTTAAAACTATTTTTGAAGAATTTGCTCAAGAAAGATTTGGTTCAGGATGGGTGTGGTTGATACTAACAAAAGGTGATAAACTAAAAGTTATGTCAACACCAAACCAAGATAATCCACTCATGAATGTTGTTAAAAATGGTGGTTATCCTATATTGGGATTAGACCTTTGGGAACACGCTTATTATTTAAAATACAAAAACGAAAAAAACGATTACATCAAAAATTTTTGGGACAGTGTCAATTGGCAGTTTGTCAACAAAATGTTAAAAATGAAAATGAAGACAAAGTTAACAGAATCTATCTTCTCAAGAAATCTTCTTACTGAGTCAAAATCTACATCTTGCACTTATGAGATGGCTCAGACATATAGATTCATATTCAACATCAATGATGAAGTGAAGAAAATATTCATGTACAGTATTAATGATGTCTTGAAAAATGTTTTTCCTGATAATTTCTATAGATACAATGAATATGAGAAAGGTCAGATGTCAGGAATTTATGATTTAGAAAGAAAAGGTAGGTCAGTAATTAATAGACTTAACACAAACTATTATGGTTTTTGTATTCTTGTTAATGATTTAAATAAATTGCTAAAATCACAAAACCAACCTGTTTTAGATTTTGTTGGTAAAACACCGCAAGAACAAATAGATGAAGTTAAAAGAATGACTTCATTAATTGGGAGATATGGTTCAAGAATTTTTAATCAAGAATCTGACACTTTTAAAAACATAATGGAAATTCTTGGAGAGAAAGACAGACAAGGTAATAAAACCGAAGATTTAACAGTAAAAATTCTAAAGAAAAAATTTGGAGATGAGAATGTTACAAGAATTGGTGAACTTGGAAGTGAATTAGATATGGTTAAAGGTATTGACTGTATTATCAAAGATAAAGGAAGAGAATATACCGCACAAATCAAACCTTATTCAAATATTTCAGAATCTGAAAATGAAATAACTATTTTAAATTCAGGTCAAGTTAAGAAATATAGTACAGACTGGATAATATTCAGTAAGGGAACAACTATTTTAGTATTTGAAAATTCAGGAACAAAAATAGTTGATGGTAACTTTGTATTTCCACAAGATAGTTTAATTTATACACTATCTTAATATTTATAGAATAAAAACCTATGTCAATAATTTCTGAACCATATAGAACCCAACTCTTCACTAAATTAAGACATCTTCTTGGTGCACCATTAAGAAGTATTGAATTAGAAGACGAACAATTAGATTCTCTTTTAGAGTTGTCTATTGAAGATTATTCACAATACATTCAAGATTGGTTAATTGAATCTCAATGGTCATCATTGTATAATCTTAATTTAGATACACAGTCTTTATCAAGAGCATTTATTACTAAAGATTTTAATTTTGAAGAGAGATATACTTACGCTTATTCCAAAATTGTTGGTTTACAAGCAGGTGGTGATTGGGAATTAAAAAAAGATTATATCCAACTTGTACGAGGACAACAAATTTATGAAATTCCCGCAGGAAGAGAATTAAATGAATTGTTATGGTTCACACCCGCAACATTAAATAATATATTGTTTGACCCTTGGAGTTTTGGAGCGTTAGGTGGTACAGGTATCGGAGGTCCGGGAGGTTTCTCACAAATGGGAGGTTCGGGTTCATACTTTATGATGCCTGCATTTGACATGTTATTAAGAATGCAAGAGATTAACATTCAAAGAAGAATTATTGGAGGTGATTTAACCTATAGAATTACCGCACTTCCTGAAGGTAAAAAAGCAATTCATTTAATGAATACTCCAGGTGGTAAATTTGATTTTGGTAATTCAACATTAATGAGAGGTAAAGTTTGGTATTGGTATTACGATACAGGACAAGGTGATAGAGATAAATGTCTTAAAGACAATCCTGATATCATTAAATTACCTTCAGACGTTCCTTTTGAAAAAATTAATTGGGATGATTTAAATAACCCCGCACAAGTTTGGGTTCGTAGATGGTTCTTCGCTTATGCAAAAGAAACATTATCAAGAGTAAGAGGTAAATTCAGTGGTAATATCAAAACTCCTGATTCAGAATTAACAATGGACTACGCATCGTTAGCAACTGAAGCTAAAGATGAAAAGACAAAATTGATTGATGAATTAATTGGCGCTGAAGGTCGTCTAACAAGATTAAAACCTGAAAAGGTAATGGAACGTGAAGCGTTATTGGCTGAAAACTTAAATAAGATTAAAAAGTTTACAGCAATGCCAAGACAAATATATGTAATATAATTTATGACTTTTTTAGAAAACAAATTTATCAAAAAACAAATTGGTGAAAAAAGGTTTGGTGTTTATCCAACAATTTTAACATCAGAATCCCCTGATTTACTTGGGAAAACTTATTTAACACAATCAGAAAATTTTATATTAGTAAAAGACATTACTGATGGTGAAATCATTTTAAATAACCTTGTTACTCAACACATAGTAATTAAATGTTTGGGTAGAATTGTTGTAAAACCTTTAAATAATAAAATTGACGATGACTATGATGAAATTGAATTAGGTAAAGGTTCTTGTGTTGAATTTTTCTTAGTTGATGGTAGTTGGTATATCATATCATCTGATGGTTTAAAACAATCCTAAAAAAAAAGGAATATGTAAATTAAACATATTCCTTTTTTAATTATACCATTTCTTCCCAACCTTCTTCAGCAAGTTCATAAATGTATTCAGGGTTAATACCTCGTTTTCCCCAATACACCATTTCTTGGTCTGTAATAGTTAACAAATCTTCAATACTATCTTGGTCACCTGATTCAAATGGAACACCATTAATTAATTTACATTGGTCTTTAGTAAACAACCCTCTGTCTTTAGGGTCAGTAACTATTAAATTATTTCTTACTTCTTCACCAAATACAATTAATAATGGTTCAATTCTTTTGTTAAAGGTAACAATTGCTCTTGCTACATTGTATTCACCTGTCATATCAGGGTTTGATTCCAATTCAGATGGGTCAAGACGATAACAATTAAGTTGAACTACTGAACCGACTATATCTGAAAATGCTATTTGATATGCTCGGTCTGTTGAAATTCCTGTATTCGCTTCCTTATTTGTCGCATCACTACGGACCCAGTTATCCTCACCCCAAGATTGTTCCCATCCATTTTTTTGTAAAAATTTTACCTTTTCTTTTCTATCTTCATTGGTTTTGAAAAATATATCTAATTGTTCTTGAGACCATCCTTTTTTAGGTTTATTAACCTTTTGAACATCTCCGTGTGACGCTTTTACACCATTATTCACATAGAATATTACATCCCCTAAACTAACTGCAATTCCATCACTAATTGCTAATTCCATATGAGCCATACGAGACATTTCATTTCCCGCTTTGGTCTTTTCTTTTGAACGTTTGTTATAGTCGTCAATAGATAGTTTTACTTTTGCTCTTTGAGCAATCTTCATTAAAGGAATTTGTTGGTTAAAGATTACTTCCAAATATTCATAGTACCACTCAACAAAAGCTTGACCATTACCCTCAAGTAACATCTTAATTCCCTTATCCAAAAAATCCTCAATATAAAGTGGTAGTTTCTTACTCTTGATTGAGTTACCTGTAAGTTTAATCTTACCATTGTGTTCCATTGTTGCGTAGTTCTTACGAGCAATGTTCATACAGGATTTCCATGTTCCATCACAGTCAAGACCCATCGCACCTTTCATAAACATATCGTTAAACTCAGCAACATCGGCATCATAACCTTTGTATTCCTTACCTTCTTTAACCAACCAATTCTTACCTTTACCAATGTATCTTCTATCATCCACACCACCTTCAGGTAATGAGAAGTTCATACCATCCGTATCACATACAAGTGGGGTATAACCTCGTTTCATAAAGAAACGTAACATCTGACGAAGGTATTGTCTTCCTGTACAGGTAATCTGTTCACCCATATACATGTCACCCCAGTGATATACTTGTGGAGCGGATAATGCACCGAACATTGAGTTGATGAAAATCTTAATCGGTAATTGTTTTCTATCGTAAGACGTTGCTTGTTTTTTGTCAATATCCTGATATTCCTTTGCCAAGTTTTTATACTTGATACGAGTATTACGGAAGTAATTTAACATTCCTTTCATCGCCCCTGTAATATCACAAGTTGGAAATACATCATGAACAAGTTGTATTGATGGATAAAGTGACGAGAAGTCAAGTTTCAATACATCGGTAGAAAATCCTACTTTAAGTAGTCGGGATAATCCTCCCACAAACTCTGTCTTTTCATTCTTTTTAGGAATTGCTAATTTGTGTTTGTATGACCAAGCTCTCA
>Ga0315900_10002671_pt1 | contig 26864 bp, 14 predicted proteins | sample LakEriMetagenome_FD_203521 | JGI IMG/M metagenome (GOLD analysis project Ga0315900, IMG submission 203521) | Freshwater fungal communities from buoy surface, Lake Erie, Ohio, United States - Buoy 12 MA114 | ecosystem: Environmental > Aquatic > Freshwater > Lake > Lake biofilm | place: USA: Lake...
GCAACGAACATCCGATTAGATGGAAATTTAACTCTGGACGTCGAACAAGCAGATGCAAAAGTAGTATTTGGAACAAAGAATACATTAGTAATTGACCCATCGTTGAATCGCGTGGGTGTGAATGTCGCACTACCCTCATCGGCATTAGATGTTAGTGGTAACGTTGCTATGTCTGGTAATGTCAATATCGATTCAGGATTAATTTTTGCGAATGGAACAACCAATCGTGTCGGTATTAACAACTCGAATCCAAATGCAGTATTAGACGTCAGTGGAAATGCTGTAGTCAGTGGTAATTTAAACGTCGATTCCATCACCTTAGTCGTCGATGCATCCAATAATCGTGTCGGTATTGGTAAATCGGATCCGAGTGTTGCATTGGATGTGAGTGGTTATTTTATTGGATTACCGCAAGTTGCAATATTTCAAGACCAGAAATCTCAAGGGGTTGCAGGTGGTGCATCGGTTTCAGGTTTTGCAACAAGAACATTAAATACAGTAGTATATAATACAATAACGGGTGCATCATTGAGTTCAAATGTAATTACTTTGCCTGCAGGAACGTATAAAATAGAAGCTTCTATTCCAAGTCATAGTATTCAATTTTTTGGAGCATTACAACGAAGTTCTGATACAATTGGAACTAACTTGTTATTACGAGGGACATCTGCAACTGCAGGTAATAATAGTTATGTTAATACAATATCAGTAATAAATGGAATTTTGACTGTACCCACCACCACGGGATATCGTATAGTTCAATGTTCTGTTGCACGTTCGGACGGAGGGGATGCATTAGGTTATCCAACTAATTTAGGAACTGAAATATATACAACAGTTACGATTACATTATTATCAAGATAATTATCTATTTCATTATAAAAATCAAAAATCAATTGTCTTTTATAATGAAACCTCCGACACACCTTCGTTTAAGTGTCCTTGAAACTTCAGACACGTCTTCGTTTGAAACCTCACACCTTCCTTTAAATGCGCCTACATATACATCATCTTCTTGATTTGCTCGAATGCTTCGTCGTGTTTGTTCGAAGTCCGGTCTTTCATGTATATTTTGAAACCTTCTTCGAGGTCTTCGATTGTCACCTTCTTCTTATCTTCCGGCATGAGATACAATACACGTTTCGCATGCGCAATCTTACATTTACCGAACAGGTTTTCCACGTCGCGTCCGAAGAACGGAAACGACTTGCGATTCTTATCGAAGAATTCCACCGGAATGCCACTCGCGTCGATTGACCATTCATAATCGCGAACCTTCTTGAGGAATATTTCCCGCAATTCCGCACCTTTGTATTCGTCGATTTCTAACCACAGTCCGAAACGCGATTTCAACCCCTGGTTCCCTCGGAAGAATCGATGTTCCAATTCGTCGCGGTATCCCGCAATGATAAAGACAAAGTCGTCCTTGTATTTGTCCATATACGGATTGATTAAATCGATAATCCCTTGTGAGAATTGGTCCATCTTCTCTTCCGAACCCAGCGAATATGCTTCGTCCATAAACAAGACGCAACCCCGTGCATCGTCGAGGACCTTCTGGGTCTTCAATTCACTTTGTCCGACGTATCCGGCCTTGAGGTCCGTTAGGCGGATTTCCTTGAAATCGCCTTTCGATAACAAACCCATTTTCGCGTAGATTCGTCCAATCAATTTCGCCACTTCCGTCTTACCCATACCCGGCCCGCCGTATAATACCGTATGGAGGAAATCACGGTTGCGGTTTTCGATGCCTTGTAAATAGAGGATTATCTTTTCGTAGATGGCCGTCTTAATCTTTTCCATACCGACCATCTTCTGTAATTCTTCAAGTGGTTCAACGAGTGTTGCAAGAACACGGACATTAAGATTAAATCGCTTTTTCATCGGTTCGTATTTTTCCTTGTATTGGCGTCCGATGCGAATGAGGTCGTCGATTGTGTCTGCTTTTTCATCGAGTAATTGGAATTCGTAGGTTTCTTCTTCGTCGGTCCATTGAATCGGCAATCGCTTTTTCTTAACCGGAACGGGATTGAACGTGAATCCGGTACCGTTCCCGGAATTTCCCCCGAGTGCATTCGGCAATATAAATGGAAAACTAAACATCGGATTAGGTTTTGGACCATTACTACTACCAGTACCATTGCCAGATTCAGCGGATCCACCAATGGAACCGTTCGATGGCGAACCGTTTGTCGTCGCATCATTCTCTTCCGTATCTCCGTCATTTTCATCCTGTGTCTGGATGGTCACATCAATCATATTATTGGATGCGTCTGTGCGACCAGTCAAGTGATTCAATACGGAACTAATGAGGATGAGGTTGTTGATATCATTTTCAATTCGGCGAGTAATTTCTTCGTCATCGTTGCTGTCGTCGCGGTCGCGGTCTTTCGTATTCCCGGAACCGTCGGTACTGTTGTTACTGTTGGAACCGTCGTTACCGGAATCATCGATAATAAAGTTTAATCGTATAGTGGTCTCGCCGCCATTCTGTGTGCGCGGTCTCTCCGGTTTTTTAGGAGCGTCTGGTGGAATCGGTTTAGGGCATGTACTGCGAGGTGAAGGTGTATCAGGTGTTGTATATCCATCGTTTTCAGATGGTGTGACGTGCATGTTTGGAACGTTTGCAACGTTAGTGTCAATATAGAGTGAATTCGTCTTTTTCACATAGCGCGGTGGTGACTTGATACCTTTTGGCGAAAACGGTTTGCGATTTCGATTTCGACCATTGGACCCATTCGGGGTTCGCGGACGCGCATACGTCGGTATATAATATAAGACAACTTCGTCGTAATAGAGATGGCGTTCATTATACGATTTCAAGTCGCGTAGTTCTTCACGATAGTAGTATTGATGCAAATAATCGTCACAATCAATAAAGTATCGATAGCGGTCCGCATGTTCTAATGGAAATACACGATTGCCGGTCATTGGATGAATATGTATTTTTTATGTATAACATACATTTATTATTCTTTATCCGTGATTAAACGGAAGGGTCCCGAAGGACCATTCAGACGAAATTTGATTCAATAACAGGACCATTTGTCCAATGTATCATCCAACTTACCGAATTACGATTATTCGATTCTAAATAAAACGACTGTATATACATCTTTAAGCGAAAATGGATTCTGTTCAATTACAAAAACCTTCCCAGAAACCACGCAAGAATGCAACCGCAACCGCACCGAAACGCACCACCAAGAAAAATGCAGATACGCAAGTGGTCCCTATGACCCCTGTGTCTCAAGTAAAAACCGTAGAAGAAACACAAGTTAGCACTGTGGTCACTGCATCGAGTGTTGCAACAACCGAACATTTCAATTGGGAAAAAGGCGCATGGCAAATCCTTCGTCTCATGATGAATGAACCAAAGTATCTCATTCAACATCAAATCACTTCGTTCAACGATTTCCTCGATAAGGGTATTCGCAATGTTATATCCCAATTCAATCCCATTGTATTGAATTATGATTATGTCAGCAAACAAAAGTTCTACCGTTTGAAAGAAGGTTCAACATTCCTTGCCATCAACGCGCAAAATGACTGGACAGAATACACAGAAACTGCCGATATTTACCAGACATTCAAAGAAAAATACTATGTTTCCAACCAGCGCGTCATCACGATCCAATTGTCCGAACACAACACTGCAATAGAAGAAAAAGACAAGCATCTCCAATCCGAATTCAAGAAATTCACAGAACAAGATATTGAATACTATTCCATCGACGTTCATAAACACCGTTATGACGTTGAAATCGAAATGGATTTCCACTCGATTACTCCACCTACCATTTTCGAAAACAACGGAAGTCAAAAGGTCATGTATCCCAACGACGCACGTCTTCGCAATTTCGCATACGCGTCCAACCTATTCATCGACGTCAAATTCAAGACGCGCGAACGTTATGGACCAGGTTTCATCTACACCAAAGACAGCGAGTTGAAGACAATTACCAAAGTCAATTGCGGTAAAGTTCCGATTATGGTCGGTTCGAAGGCATGTATCTTATCAACAAAGACCAATCACCGTAAGATTGAATACGAAGAATGTGAATACGACGAAGGCGGTTATTTCATTATCAACGGAACTGAAAAGGTCATCATCTGTCAAGAACGCCAGGCAGAAAACAAGATTTACGTATTCCACAATTCAAAGACACAAAGTAAATACTCACACGTCTGTGAAATCAAGTCACTTCCAGACAAGAAAATCGTCACACCAAAGAACATTCAAGTCAAGATTACCAGCAAGGAAACCATGTATGGCAAGAATATCAAAGTATCGATTCCGCATATCAAACAAGATGTTCCGCTCTTTGTCGTCTTTAAAGTCCTCGGTGTCACCAGCGACTACGATATCGTCCATACCATCCTCCATTCCGTTCCGCGCGAAGAATGGGGCGAATACACTCAATTCCTCCTTGCGTCTCTCGAAGAAGCATCCACGATTACAAACGAATTGATTGCAAAGGAATATATGTGTAAATACGTCAATATGATGGGTTATGACCGCGATAAGAGTGAAAAGGAACGTCGTATGACCTATCTCGTCGATATCCTCCAGAACGATTTCCTACCACACGTCGGCAATAACAATAAGGTCAAGGCATACTTTCTCGGACATATGGTCAAGCAACTCCTCGACGTCTATCTACGCAAACGCGACCCGGATGACCGTGATTCCTATGTTAATAAACGTATCGACACTGCTGGTGTATTAATGGCAAACTTATTCCGTCAATATTTCACCAAGTTAGTAAAGGATATGAAGACCAATATCAACAAGGAATTCACCAGTGGTTCTTGGAAAGCAATGCGCGACTTTGAACAGTTAATCAATCACACCAATATCTACAAGATTATCAAACACTCGACGATTACAACCGGTCTCAAATACGCACTTGCGACTGGTAATTGGGGTATCAAGAATAACAGCAGTAACAAACAAGGTATCGCGCAAGTATTGAGTCGTCTCACATACAATTCGACTCTGTCACATATGCGCCGTATCAATACTCCGATGGAAAAGACTTCGAAACTCGTTGCGCCTCGTAAATTACACTCGACTCAGATGATGTATATGTGCGGTGCAGAAACACCAGAAGGTGCATCGGTCGGTGTCGTTAAGAATATGGCATTATCCTGTCACATTACCGGATACTCGGATATCCAACCAGTCATCGATTGTTTGAAACAATGCGAAATCCAAAATCTCGCAGACCTCGACCCGGAACAACTATTCGGTAAGACACAGATATTCGTCAATGGTAATTGGTTATATGTCACTGAAAAACCAAAGAAGATTGTCGATTTACTCATCCATCTTCGCCGAACAGGTATCTTACACGTCCATACATCCGTCGTATGGCGCATTACCGAAAACCGCATTGAAATCTATACCGATGCGGGTCGCTGTACTCGTCCGCTCTATATCATCGACCGCCACAGTCATTACCGTATTAATAATGAGATGATTCGCGATATCGAACAAGGACGTCTTCATTGGAATGACCTAATTGTCGGAACACTTCAGGGGCATCACAAGGGACAATACGCGGTCCAAGAAGGTGTTATCGAATTCATGGATGTACAAGAACAGGAAAACTGTATGATTGCTGTAACCAGTGCGAAATTAGTCGAAAACGGTTCCAAGGCAATCACTTATAAATACACACACTGTGAAATTCATCCGTCATTCATACAAGGTGTTCTCGCATCGATTATTCCATTCTCGGACCATAATCAATCTCCGAGAAACTGTTACCAGTGTCTTGATATTCATGAAACTGTATTAATGGCAGATGGAACACGTAAAGAAATCAAAGATGTCTGTGTCGGCGACGAAGTCGTCACTTTCAATCCAGATACAATGCAGACTTCAACTACAAAAGTTATTCATCAATACATTCGTCCGACTGAAAACAAGATATACCGCGTTCGAACTGTTAGTGGTCGTGAAATCATAGCAACCGGTAATCATAATTTCATGACAACTGATGGTTGGAAATCAGTTGAAAAGATGGATGCGAATACCTTGGTAGGTATCTACATCGGTCATGACGGATATGCAACTCCATTCGATGCATTGATGTCAGAATATCATCGATTTGTGGAACTCAATGTTGATATTTGCAAACGCGTCAAGGTTATCGACCAATGTATCTTTATTCCAATCCATTCTATAACTGAAGTTGAAAATCGTTTGATATCCGATATTACTGTCGAATCGGACAACCACAGTTTCATCGCGGGTAATGATAGTTTCCTATCAAGTAATTCGGCCATGGGTAAGCAAGCAATGGGTATCTATGCAACCAACTTCCGCTATCGTATGGATACTGTTGCACACATTTTGCGTTATCCACAGATGCCACTCGTCTATAGTCGTGTTATCAAGTATCTTCCATCGAATGAAATGCCTTCAGGTATCAACGTCGTCGTTGCAATCGCATCATTCAGTGGTTATAACCAAGAAGATTCGATTATTATGAACCAAAGTGCGTGTGAGCGTGGTCTCTTTATATCCGACCACTATCACACTTACAAAGACGAAGAAAAGAAACGCCAATCCACCAGTATCAAAATGCAAGAAAAATTCGTCAAACCGAATCCGAACAATACATTGGGAACACGTGGTAACAACTATAATACATTGACTGCCGATGGTTTCCCAAATGAAAACATCTATGTCAAACAAAATGACGCGATTATCGGTAAAGTCCATCCAATCCATTCCAAGACCGATGATACCGAAATGTATCGCTGTTGTAGCACAATCGTCAATGACGGCGAAGAAGGTTTCGTCGATAAAGTTATGGTCTCACGTAATGGTGATGGTTATCGCTTCGTCAAAGTCCGTATTCGCAGTAGTCGTATTCCAACTGTTGGTGATAAACATGCGTGTTACAGTCCAGACCACGAAGTTTATACTTCCACCCGTGGTTGGATATCCATCACCGATGTTCAACACTGGGATACACTTATGTCAATTGACCCGGTCACTGGTGAAATCGTCCATCAACGTCCAACTGAAATCCAACGATACGACCATGCCGGTGCGATGTTCCAGATCTCGAACGAATACGGTGTCGATTTACTCGTTACACCAAATCACCGTATGTGGGTCGATGCAAATGACGGTCGTGGATTCCGCATTGTTCGTGCCGATGAATTACCTGCATTGATATCGCAACATCGTCGTATCGCATTTGAAAATATTCGCCACGAAATCACATTTATTCGCCCAGAACATATTCAACGTATTCCATACAACGGCACAGTTCATTGTTGTTCCGTTCCATGTGGATTAATCTATGTCCGCCGTAACCGTAGTCCAGACAGCAGTGTAATCTGTGGTAATAGTCGTCACGGACAAAAAGGTACAGTCGGTATCATCTACAGACAAGAAGATATGCCATTTACCAAACACGGTATCGCACCGGACCTCATTATGAATCCGCATGCAGTTCCATCACGTATGACAATCGCTCAAGTCATTGAATGTTTGATGGGTAAAGTCGGTGTCAATATCGGTATGTATGGTGACGCAACTGCATTCACGCAATTCAACGAAACAAAACTCGGCGATTTATTAGAAACACTCGGATTTCAACGTCACTGTGATGAAGTGATGTATAATGGTCGCACAGGAGAACAACTCAAGGTTCCGATATTCATCGGACCAACTTACTATCAACGTTTGAAACATATGGTCTGCGACAAGATGCATTCACGTGCTTCAGGGCCAAACGTTGTATTAACCAGACAACCAGTGGAAGGTAGATCCAGAGATGGTGGTCTGAGATTTGGTAATCCATTTTGCCAAAGAGCGTGTGCCAAAACACATGCTAGTCCCAAGTGGAGGGGCAACACTACTAAATTCAGGGAACACCTCGTGCAAGTTCTTCTACGAATCTTTCGAACTTGTAGTTATCCAATTCCTAAACTGTATTCGGTGACGATGCAGTGGCCACAGGGAAACTTGTGGGTATAGGTACAACATTGGGTATAGAGGCAATCCTGAGCCAAGTTTCTCGGTCAAATCACTTACGATACGAGAAAAAGGTGCAGAGACTAGACAGTAGTGGGTGATGGTCCGTCATTGGACCGTTGTCTAAGGTATAGTCCATCCACCCCGAGAGGGGTTCTATGATGAGTCGTTACAGATTCCATTGCAACCGTAATTAGATTGCGTCTGTAAAAATGAGTCATAGAGTTATCCATTGGAAAATTTAAGAAATGGATAATGGTCCCGAGTGGAAATGGAAAAGGACTGCTGTAAGGGAGACAGTCAGATTTCCTGCAGTAATGGTCTATCTGTGCGATTAGATTCGCTAGGAGTAAGTCAAAATGAAATTTTAGGATGGGATGAAAAACAAAATGGTTTAACTCCATCCAAGCATACACATTTCATCGATAAAGGTGAAAAGGAATGTGTCGAACTTGTATTTAATGATGGTCGTAAAATAACATGTACACCAAACCATCGACTATTAGCCGCAGATAATAAATGGATACAAGCAGGTGAAATTATTTTAGGTAAAACCGAAATTAGTGCGGGTATTACTTATCCACTTGCACATTATGATGATGAAATGAAAGAATGTAATGGTTGGTCTCTGCGTGTTGGGTCCCGTGTATTCAAAACAAATACACATTCAGAATATATGAAGACTTTAGCATTTGCTCGTATATTAGGATACTTATTAACTGATGGGTATATTAGTCGCGATGCAACAAATTCCGCAATATACTTGGGTCATGAAATTGATGCAAATTCAATTATTAAAGATATCGAACTTCTGGTTCCGATGAATCTCAAGTATTATATGAATCGCAACCTATACAGTGTCAGGATTCCTAAAATTCTTCTGAACGACATTGTAGAATTAGAAGGAATGCTATTTGGGCGTCGTGTTTCACAACCTGGTACATGGCCTGCATTTATACTTGATGAAAACTGTCCTCGTCCGATCGTTCGAGAATTCCTCGGTGGTATATTCGGTGGTGATGGTCACGGTTGTTCCATATTAAAACGCCGTGGTAAGTATGACAATGTCACATCGGTTGCATTCTCACAATCCAAGTATGAAGAACACGTCAATTCACTAAAGACAATGTTGGAACAATTACAGACATTACTCAAGAAATGTGGTATTGAAGGAACCACAATCCAAGAACCAAAACAAACAACCTATTCAAAGAATCGCCAAGTTGAATTAGGTGACGCGAATGATGACTCAAAAGAATCAACAAGACCGTCAAAGTGTTATGAAATCAACTTACGTATTAACACTGAAGAACTTATCAACTTTCACGATAAGATAGGTTTCCGTCATTGTTGCCACAAAGCACAACGATTATCCGCAGCCGTATCCTATATCAGACTCCGCGAAGAAACAATCCGTCAGCGTTTATGGTTAGTCAAGCGATCCATCGAATTGATTAGTTCAGCAACCAGTTCATTAACAAAACCAAAGGCAATTGAACGTGCAGTAAAAGAACTCGAACAACGTGAAGTTATCGTTCATCCATATGCAATCCCTGCATCAAGTAATGTAACTGACTATATAAAATCCGCGGTCAAGTCTGACGTAGTTAAATTAACATCCAAGTCAAAGACTGGTGAATCTGACCGTGTATTCCCATCTGCGGAAGAATTCTTTACCGATATGGGAGTTCTCAATTGGTTCACCGAAGAAGAATCCGCAGTATGTTATGGTGTAAATCGCGAACACTGTGCTCTTCCAACTATGAAATTACGTGTAGTCGGTCGTCGCCCAGTTGGAAAACAACGCGTCTATGACATTACCGTCGATGGTATCAATAACTTCGTCGCAAACGGTATCGTATCACACAACTGTATATTATCACACGGTGCAGCCGAATTCTTAAAGGAAACCCTACAAGACCGTTCCGATAATTATCGTATGCATACTTGTAAATCGTGTGGTCTTATCAGTTCTGTCAATAAAGAATCCGGTATATACATGTGCAAGAACTGTAATAACACAACCAAGTTCGCCGAAGTTCGTATTCCGTATGCGATGAAGTTATTCATCCAGGAACTCGAAACCATGAGTGTTGCACCACGTATATTGACAAAAGAAGACTAATCGAACACTCACGCTCCAAAAAAATAATCAATAACAAACAAAACAATTTTTTATTGATTATCGCATCGCACCGCTTCCGTCGGAACACTTGCGAATCACACGAGAATCACACGAGAATCACACGATAAATATGATTGAAAATCACCAAGTATTGCAAGTCCGATATTATCCTGAAAACACAAACATGACAACTTCTTCAAAAGCGATTGCGTCCATCCCTCCATTGTATCGCGATTGTCGCAATTGTATCTACTATAAACTATCGGACAAACCGAATCAACCGGCAACTTGTCATTTCATGTATCGACAACATCCATTTTATAATTATTCCTATTTCGAGTCTGCGAAGGTGAATCGCGAAGATAAGAATGTGTGTGGCCCAGAAGGTCGATGGTTTATAGGAAAAGGTGGTTTCCGTATTGATGATTCAAATCAAAAAAAACAAGATTGTTATGACAAGTAGGTGCCATCCATCACACTTTTTTTTATCTTTCTATCTTCCATAGACACGACGGAATTCACGTATTGCGATATATAACGTCTTACAATATTCAACAATCAATACGATACTCAAGAGTGTAATCGTGGTATAGTATATCAAGTCTCCGACGGTATGTCCAATTGCGATATAGGATGATAACGTGGAACACACAATGGTCCAGATGCGTATCCACCACATGTTGATAAAATGAGATGCGCCTCGTAGGTATAAACCAGCAAATACTCCGATGTCAATCGGAATACGATTTATCGATAAGTACATGACGAATAATAGTTCGGCAAGGATAAGACATTCGGATATTGAAATCATGTTCGTTATCATTATTGAGACGATAGTTATACATATTGATTGCTTATGGACACAGTGTATATATTTTTATCAAAATTATAAGGAAACCTACGGTTTCCCTAACACCCTTCCCTTTGCTACGCAATGTTGCACCTATTTCTATTTATTTTCTATAGAAATGTGTGCCTATGGATTTTTGAAAATGAAAAATCGAAACAAGTTGAAACTACTAAAAGTGACAGCTCACTTTTTTGAAATTTTTTTAAAACGGGAAGTCTTAAAACGAGTTCAATTGATTTTTCATTTCTTCCTTTTCATATTGAAAATAAGATGGAAATGTCATTTTACATAAATGATATAGTGTTCAATATCATTCGACACCACCAAGTGACGTGAGAGTCCGACTCCGAAGGAGGCGTTGCGTCTGTAGGACGACACCGTAGGACGAACTCATAGTGAAATACATAATTGCGTTTCACTATCAATGTCCGTTCTATGAAACATCCAACAACCGTCTTACAGCAGAATCAAATGGACCAATTCAACATGAGAATCCAATGGCAAAGACCACACCATTATGTCCAATGTAACAATCACCCATACTATTTCCAGTAGGGGAGTCGGCCATGCGGCCTCCCGGCATCGCCGATGGGTCAAAATTTACACCCACAATATTCCATTGGGTTAAAAAAGTGACCCGGATACATCGAACCTAATTTGGGTGACTTTTTGGTGAAAAATTAGGAAATGGAGAAATAACAAATTTACTCGTTTTAAGACTTCCCGTTTTAAAAAAATTTCAAAAAAGTGAGCTCCCACTTTTAGTAGTTTCAACTTGTTTCAAAATTCCAAATCCCCATTATCCATTTCCATTCGGCCGTAACATGCGTGATTTATATAGACAATTGCGATAGCAGAACATGATATAGGATATTGCATCTGAACTATCGTCATCTAATTATCACATTGCGTAGCACAAAAAGGAAGGGTGTTAGGGAAACCTTGGTTTCCTTATGGTTTCCTTATGGTTTTCTTTAAAAAAAATATGTATCGTTTAACGTCCGATACGAGACGGCCAGACAAGACGGTTACGAATGTATCCCTCCGATACATATATGGATTTCCAGAACCATCGATTATTCATCATAATAGTTATCAGTATTCATAATTACGTCGTCACCCCAATCGAGTCGCATTGGGCGGATACTTCTACGCGTAATCGGGTCAATTGGGACTGAACGTTCTAAATACGGCGAATATTCAGGAAGTTGGTAACTGACATTCCACTTGTGTAAGATAGATGGCGGTGTATTATCTGGTATAGATTCCCCGAGTGACAACAATGTGTATATATAATTTTCCACATTATCGACTGGGTTTTCCGCGATGTATGTAACTGAAAGTCGTTTCAATACTTCAGTAGTCATTGTCATGGTGTTTTTTACGAGGTATTTCATAACCTTTATTTCGTCGATTGCGCGATTCATGTATGACATATATTCTGGACTTGGATTGATAGTCCGACTACGTTCGGTTTTCATTAGTTCGATGTGTTGTGATAATATGTCAAGAGTAAATCGTGTTGCGACATTTTCGTCTTTTGAGACGAATTCGATGATATCTACGATAGTAAACATGGTGAGAGAGAGCGAATGAGAGTATATATAGCGATATATATGGTGTTGATATGGATGATTCATGGTGTTCGAGAACATCAAATTTATAAGAAAACCTACGGTTTTCCTAACACCTTTCCCTTGTGCTACGCATTTATTTCCTTTAGTGCTACGCATAATAACGTTGGGTTTATTGGTTATTTCCCTTTGTGCTACGCATAATAACTTTGAGATTATTGGTTATTTCCTGTAGTGCTACAAAGTGTGTCTTGTATGTCTTTGGATTTGTCGATAAGTCCATAAAAAATATATGGCGTTCATGGTGTCCCGGACATGGATTATTCACGGTTCAATCTCCAAAAAGGGTCCGGTTGCATTTCCCTTGCGGATAGCCATCGTTCCAGCAGGCTCATCATTTCCTCGACCGGTTTCGACGTTTCCGGGACATAGACCGGATTGCGCATCATATGTACAATACGCTGGATATATGCATCGTGATACGTTGTAATATTCGAATAATGTTCGGATAATGCACGTGTTACATCGTCGTGTCCAAATGTCGCATAGGCGCGATACAATGTATCGTAATATTCATAGGACGATGTTCCCGGATGTTCATCTCGTGATATGTATTCCGGTAGGTCGATTCCCACTATAATTCGTCCCTCATTCAACCATTCACGAACGGTTACGGTTACATGTTGAACAAACATTGCAAGGTCCGGCAAACTCATCCGTTCGTAATCTTCGGATTCCAATAGTGTCCCGATGACAGATATCGCATCACGTTCAATATTCGGTTTCAGTTGTTTATAGTAATGATGGACATGGTCGACGACGGCAATGTGACCAAAACGTTCAAATGCGTTGCGGAATACGGTTATATATGGATAAACTGGACTCATTGTGGTTTCGTAGATTTCATATATAATATTTTCAAAATGGATACGATTCGCCATCAAAAATATGGACTATTATTTCTTTTCTTATTATAAATGAAACAATCACATTGGGGGTTTCACCTGATTGTCAATGCCGGAGGTTGCGATCCGGATGCTATTCGCTCACCTAAGGCAATAAAGCAATTCGTAAAGAAATTGTTACCAGCAATCGATATGATTGCATACGGACAACCACAAGTCGTTCGATTCGGACCTGAAGGAAATGTCGGATATAGTCTCCATCAATTCATTTATACGTCCAACATATCCGCACACTTTGTCGAAGAAACGAATGAGATGTATCTCGATATATTCTCATGCAAACCATTCAAACCATCAGATGCAATGCGCATTGTCAAAGAAGTATTTAAACCGGAAACATACGAGACGATGTATTTGAAGCGTCGCGCTCCGCGCACGTGAAAGGTAACGAAGTGTTCTTCCATATTTTTGATTCTATAAGCATGAGACATTGTTTATAGCATTAAAAACAATACACCGTATATATCCCATAACGCACATCGTAAAATGGACTCATTAACTCAATACATCATTCAAAATTACACCCACGACCAAATCCGCGAACAACTCGACGATGCACGAATTGCGTACCACAATCGCGGAACAAGTCGTTTCACTGACGACCAGTATGACTACCTTATCGACTTTGTCGGTGAAGAACAGAAAGTCGGCGCATATCCCACCGGTGACACACAACGTGTCCGGCTTCCGATTCACATGGGGTCGATGGACAAGATAAAGGCACATACGACCGAACTCACATCCTTTTTAAGAGAATACCGCCATTCCAAGTGCATCTCCGAAAAACTCGATGGTATTTCCCTATTAATTGACATATCAAAACGTCCCGTCACTGCATACACACGCGGAAACGGCGATGTCGGACAAGATGTGACTCATATTCTACCGTATATACGTGGTATTCCCCAATTGAAGACCCTTACCCTATGCGGTTACGTCCGTGGCGAAGCAATCGTGTCGCGCCGAACATGGAAGTCCATTTCCGAACGTGGCAAGAATGCCCGTAATTTCGTCGCAGGTGTCCTGAATACGAAACAGGCAAATCCGGAAGATTTACGACAAATCGAATTCGTTGCCTATGAATACATTCCTAGTCCGTTCCCGAATGAGGTCATGGCTCCATCCACACAATTTATCTATTTGAAGAACTGTGGATTCAATGTCGTCAAACATATACTTGTTCCACACACACGAATTAATAGTGAATCCATGATTGCCCTATTAGACGAATGGAAACAGACCTCTGCCTACGAAATCGACGGTATTATTATTGCCAACGATTCATCCTATTCGATAACTGTCAAAGGAAATCCGGCACATGCAAAGGCATTTAAACATAATGTCCTCGAAAACGCAATTGAGACACGAGTTACCCGCATCGAATGGAACGTATCGAAAGATGGAAAATGGAAACCCGTCGTCCATTTCGAACCCATCGAATTAGAAGGAGTGACTATCCAACGTGCGACCGGTTACAATGCTCGATTTATCGATGAAAACCGAATAGGACGCGATGCGACTGTTCGTATCATACGCAGTGGTGGGGTCATTCCGAAGATTGTGATGATTTCGAAACCGTCGGATTCCGTCGAATTACCGCGTGGTAAATGGGACGAAACGCGCACCGAACTCATCGTATGTCCAGATGATGCGGATGATGCTTCCGGTGGCGAATCTTCTAGTCAGACCCAGACCTCCTCGAATAGGGTCGCATCGAGTTACAATGAAAATAACGGAATCATATTGACAACCAATCAAAAGATACTGGCAAAGCGCATCGAACATTTCGTATCGACATGTGACATCGAATTCTACAAGGAAAAGTTAATCCAACGCGGTCTTGTATCGTGTGCAATATCGGATACCAAGGACCTGTTATTAGCATCCGTCGATACCTTTGCGAAAATCGATGGTGTTCGCGACAAGATGTCTGAAAAGATATATGCGTCTGTTCAATCACGTGCGCAAACCATTTCATTACCTGTATTCTTATCTGCGTTATCGATATTCCCAAAGATCGGTGTGAAAAAAATGTCAGACTTGTTCGAATACAAGAACGGCGAAATCTACCGTCGTGCACATCAACACGTTCATCGTCGTTCAGGTCTTACATCAATGTCACTATCCGATGCAGTTGCGGATGTCGATGGATTCAGTAACAAATCCGTCGCGAGTGTCATTGAAAATATCGAGACCATGATAAAGGAAGTGGAATGGTTCATTCGTGTGTTCCCGACATCCAACGTTGCCAAGACAGTTCAATCCTATATCGAAAATCGTCCAGTGGTATCCACGAGTACAACATCGTCATCCGGGTCGTCAGCATCCGAGTCTTCCGCGTCATCATCCGGGACCACTCAATATTCCGAAATTATATTGAAACGTGTTCGTGGCAAGACCATCGTATTTAGTGGTTTCCGCGATAAGGAACTCGAAGAGCAATTGACTGCGATGGGCGGACGTATTGGGACACGTATTCGCGAAAACAGTATCCTCGTTGTAAAAGATATTCAACGTGCAACGACAAAAGTCCGTGATGCAATGCTAACCAATTCACAAGTCTTGCAGGAAGATGAATTCCGTCACTATGTCTTTCATCCGGAATTGCATCAAAATGAACAATCTGACGACGAGGATGTCATCGATTTAACACGCGATTAATACACGATACTTACATAAACCATATATAAACCACCACCATATATTTTTTATGTAAGTCTTGCTCGGAAGATTTCGATATGGATTTTCTGAATACACATATAGATATACACTATACACTACACAATATGATACCTCGTAGGAATTCGTCGAAAAAAGGTAAGTTTGAAGGCATCGAACTCGGTGAAAAAGTCGTTGTATCGAAAGGGACTGGTCAAGGACCACGAGGCGTATATGTTCCGACAACCAGTTCGAATCCAATCCCCGAAAAAGAATCTATCCAACGTATCGAAAAGGAAGCATCGCGAATTGCGTCGTTCATGCAAAAGCGAAACTCGAATCATACGATGTCGTCATTCGCACCGGCACAGGTTCATCCAACTGACGAATTTTCACAACTACAACGTCGCAAGTATAAGGCACCTGCAAAAGTTCATATTCCAGAGGATAGTCCTGTATCTATAAGAGTTACGAAGAGAGACCGGATATCATCGCATCGCAGTCGTCCTACGTATGATGTACGTCCGCCGGCATCAAAGTCGTCACCCGTTGGTTTTCTATCCGATTTAAAATTCAATACGCGAACTCCTTCGTCATCTTTCAAGTCTTCGTCTTCACAACCTACACAGACGGAATCGAAGACGATTACTATAAAAAAAGAACCGGGTCGGTCTATATCAAATGTTCTTGACGTATTCAAAACCACAAACACAAAGACATCTACGAAGTCTCTGACGAATACCCTTATGAAGTCACTGACGAATATCCCTACGAAGTCTCTGACGAATACCCCTATGACGTCTAATAAGAATATCCCTATCAAGTCACTGTCGAATACCCCTATGAAGTCACTGACGAATACCCCTATGAAGTCACTGTCGAATACCCCGATAAAGTCGCAATCGCGCTCGATATCGAAGACACATCCAAAGACGTCCGTGAACACATCCAAAATGTCCGTGAAGATGTCCGAGACCACATCGAAGATGTCCACGACAACCTCGCGAAAATCAAAGACGTCATCATTGAAACGCCGTTCAAACCAAGTAGAATGGACGATTGCCACCAGTAAATCACAATATCGTCCTATTATTTTTTCCTTTTCCTTATCGAATTGGGAACGAATCCATCCACCTTACCTAACAGAATCGCGATGGAATGCATATATTAACAAACATATCCACCTATTCGAACGAATGCCTGACGGTATTGACAAGATTCTCCTTGCAAGTCTATGTAATGGGATACATATTTCACATAAATCCACACCATCTATCGTGCAAAAATCGCACACGCGACGAACTTCGAGTAAGAAACGTCGAACACATGCAACCGACGTCGCTACTTAAAACGAACACACCATCTATAATAGATACTTTAACAAGATGACCCTCATTGACGACTATCTTGAATTACAAGAACGCTACGAATCGAAATACGGCAGTAAGACCATCGTCCTTATGGAAGTGGGCAGTTTCTTCGAAATATACGGCGTCGTTCGCGACGATTCCGCAGACAATCCCATTTCGCGTGGTCGTATATACGAAGTTGCCGATATCACGAATCTCAATGTTACAAAAAAATGCGATAAACTCCAACCCGTCTCTGAAAAGAACCCATTAATGGCAGGATTCCCAAGTGCCTCCTTCGATAAATGGAAGGATATCCTCTTGCGATACGGATATACGATTATCAAGGTCGAACAAGAAATGACCATCGTCTCTGGTAAAAAGGAACCGCAACGCAAGATTACCGAGATTCTGTCACCTGGTGTGTATATGGATACGACCAATGTGAGCAACCACGTTCTCTCTATTTATATCGAGGAAATACAAGACCATAAGACCGCAACATATCGCCCGTTATGGTTCGTCGGCATTGCATCCGTCGATGTAACAACGGGTGAGTCGTATATTTACGAGACTCATTCAACTTCGGATGACATGCATCATGCAACCGATGAAATCTACCGCCTTGTCAATATGATACGCCCCGTCGAAATCATCGTCCATTTCAAAGGAATCTCCCAAGACAATTCCAATTCCGCGACCATCCAACAATTCATCCATTCTCTCGAATTACGCAATGTTGCCGTTCATTACAATATGTATTCCTCCAGAGAATTTGCCCATTTTGAACAACCCAAGTTCCAATGCGAATTCCTCCGACGTGTATTCCCGCAGACAAAGATGCTTTCACCGATTGAATACCTCGGTCTCGAATGTATGCCGTTTGCTCTATTGTCGCTCGTCTATCTCGTTGAATTCTGTTATGAACACAATGAATCCTATATTGAAAAATGGAATAAACCGACGCAATGGGAATCTACACGGTTTATGGAATGTTCCTATGACGCGATGGACCAACTCCATATCATTCCACCACCGTCATCGATGTCATCGATGTCCTCCACTTCATCCACATCTACCTCATCGCGCTCGTCGCAATCAATCCAATCGTTGTGGGACGTATTAGACCATACGGTAACCGCGATGGGACGACGTAAGTTACGCGAGTGTATTGCACATCCCATCGTCGAAACCACTGAACTTAACCGCCGTTATGACATCGTCGCACATCTGATGGCAACACCTTCGGAATCCCGTCCTTACCAATCCATCCGTAAGAGTATGCAATTAATGATCGACCTCGACCGCTATCATCGTCGCATTCTATTGAAACTCATTCACCCAAGTCAATGGATTGCAATTGAAGTGAGTCATCGCAGTGCGGTCCAGACATTGAAACAGTATTATACGACAATTGAGTCGAAAGTTCCATCATGGTTGTCCTCATTCGAAGATTCAATTACCGACTATTGCAATCGTTTCACACTATCGCGGATGGCACATATATCCCGCAATCAAATTACACAGAATATCTTCCCATCCGGGCATTATCCCGATTTGGACGAATTGGAAAACTCTTTGACATACATACGACGTAAGATGTATGCGATACAATGCGAATTGTCGTATATAATCACCGGCGAACGCCGCACAATTGACCAAACCGTCATCGAATGGAAAACCACCGACCGCGACGGTGATTTCTTATCGACATCAACATCACGCGGAAGTGGATTGAAAGAAAAACTGAAATTGCGCAAGTCCATTCAGGTCCGCGTTGAAAATCCAGAAAATCCACTCGATACGGTTATTCTCTCTATCAACACTGATAAATTCGAATTCAAGAGTTCGGCATCTTCGATGCGTATCGTCTTTCCCGAATTGGAACAATTGTCCTATGAACGCGCACGACTTGAAACCGCGATGAATCGCAAGTGTATGGACGCATATGATACATGTTTGACCGAGTTGTCAAGTAAATATCACGAATTATGGCACACTGCATCCGAAGAAATTGCTCGTTGTGATTACTTGTGTAGTTTTGCAAAGTCGGCCGTCGAATATGGATATTGTCGTCCCGTCATTGAAGAATCGGCGGATTCGCCCTCCCGCAGTTTCGTTGATGCAAGAGACATACGCCATCCGATTATCGAACGACTATCCTCCGTGGTTCAATATGTCGCAAATGATGTGTCACTTGGAACGGACAAGACATGCGGAATCCTATTATACGGCCTCAATGCCGTCGGTAAATCCAGTCTGATGAAGAGTATCGGCCTTGCGGTTGTCATGGCACAGTGTGGAAGTTTCGTTCCCGCATCGTCCTTTCGATACAACCCATATATGCAAATATGCACTCGTATCCAGACACGCGATAATCTATTCAAAGGACAATCCACTTTTGCGGTTGAAATGTCAGAACTCCGTGCCATTCTAAAGAAGGCAGGTGGACGAACACTCGTATTAGGTGACGAACTCTGCTCCGGAACAGAAACTACATCCGGCGTCGCCATCGTGGGTGCGACACTCGTGCATCTCTATCGTCGGCAGTCGAGTTTCTTATTTGCGACACATTTGCATGACCTCGCGACACTCGATGAAGTATTGGAGTGTAATGGAATACGTCATATGCATCTCGCGACGGAATACGACCCTGCAACGAAGAAGATTATATACCATCGAAAATTGCGGGAAGGTAGCGGAACTGCGGTATATGGTTTAGAAGTCGCACGTGCCCTCGACCTCGACAATGGGTTTCTCGAACTGGCAAATCAGATACGGATGCGACGCATGGGGTTATCCGAACAGTTTGTTGGTAAGAAAACGTCGGTCTATAATCGGAATGTCATTATTAATAAGTGTAGTATTTGCGGTAAGAACACAGAAGAAGTCCATCATATCAAGGAGCAACATACTGCGGACAAGGACACCGGTCTCATCGACGGAATATTTCATAAGAATGAATTACACAACCTTGTTCAATTGTGCGAACCGTGCCATCTCAATGTTCATCATGGCAACTTGCGCATACACGGTTATCGTCAGACATCCGATGGTGTAGAACTGAATTACGAGTATGTCGCGCATCGAGAGACAGTCAGAGAATCTACGGAAGACACCGTCAGAGACTCTAGGGAGTACACGATTGAACCAGGTTCCGATGAAACCCAACAATTACAATTAGACAATCGAATCCGCGAAGTTTATACCAAAGTCGGTTCTATGAAACAGACCCAGTATGTATTAAAGTCGGTTCATCATATTGATTGCACAATGTATCGTATTCGTAAAGCAATAAAGCGATAACAATAATAAACCGTCTAAAGTGATGCAGTGATTGTAGAATACACAACGCAATACTCCTACATTTTATCTTTCTCTGCATTTATCACACGGAAACGAACGAACACTCGTCGCAATCATGACACTTCGTGTATCTTCATTACACAAACTATTATCTGAAAAAGGATTGTCGAATGCAACCGTCCAATCCTCCGCAATCGAAGTTTCGCAATCGTCGCATTCCAATACACGATGGGGAAAACCACCGTCGTTCGCATCTTCAACTCCAACTCCTCCTACTCATACTCCTACGCCGGTAACGGATTCACCTAGTTCTATTTCTTTTACATCATCGCAACCGAAGGAACGAACATTGACACGTGGTGACATCTTACGTATGCGCGAACAAGAAAAACCGGTATTCCAGAGGTCATCCGACACATTGACCACGACACGCGATGAATCAAACTCGGAAGAAGAATTTCGCAGTAACCGAAATCGCGACACACGGGACTCTAGGGACTCCCGTGACTCACGTGACTACTCAAGAAAACCTGTAGGAACCGGTGCAGGAACATGGTCACTTGAGACACTTAAAAAATTACAAACACACTCGTGCAGACACACCGGCGGACAGTCACGTTCATCGACCTCCCGTTATCCACCAGAACCTGAAAAGGAAGAACCGAAGAAACCGGAATTGTCTTCCGCAGCTGAATTCCCAGACCTTGCACCGGAATCCGTGACCGCATCCGCGTCAGCACCATCCGATACGACATCCTTCGCGAATAAACTCAAAAGTGTATGGGGAACCAAGAAGGAGGTCATTGATACGATTAAAACCGCATCGATGTCTGAAATCAATACACAGGAAAAGGCAAATCGTCGTAAAGAGAAGAATGCGAAATACATAGAGCAACAACAATGGGACTACCAATTGGCACTCGCAAAGAAAAAGCGCGATTGGTTAAATCGTATAAAACGACAGTATGCAAAGGATTGTAATTATCGTCATATTAACGATATCATCACAGAAGAAGGTCTGCAATTTAATTACGATACGGAGATAGACCCGGAAATATGGTTACAAGAACAGATGTTGTATGAAACCAATAATCGGCAATTACGTATCGATACGGTCCAATATATTGACCACCAATGGTATCGACGTGAAACTGCCTTGTGTGTATTAGCAGAATGGGCACACAGCAATGAAGACTACGATGTCGTTGAAGAACGCGTCTATCGACGAACATAGACACTCATCTATAATGAAACAATGAACATTTGTTTCATCATGAATGTTATGATGGACTATCCGCGATACTAGTGACCTAGTAGTCTATCGACGGATTAGACATTGGAATACATAATTCATCTTCTTACGTGCATTTTCACTGCAGTCGTCACATTTGTCCGGATGTAACAATAACTTGTATCGTTTTTCATTTAATCCAGGGAACAATCGCGATGCAATACCGATGACATCGACACTCCGTGGCATGCGACCTGTTCGTTTTTCAATACGACGTAATTCATGATACATATAATTTGCCAATCGTTCCTTACTATCGGTATCACCGGATGGTCTCGTCGGAGTCTTTGGTAATGATAGTTCAGATTCTTTTTCTTCTTGTTCCTTTCGTTCCGCTTCTTCACGACGACGTTTCTCTTCATATGCACGTTGGTTGCTTTCGCGTTCTTCTCGTTGTCGTCTCTGTTGTTCTTGCGACCTAGGTTGAGAACGCGATGCCGATCGAGACGCCGAACGAGAACGACTACGGGACATCGAACGGTCCCTCGATTGCGACATCGACGGACCTTCGAATACTCTACACTTTTTATTAAGGACAAGATTCTGGAAAATAGGAATCTTCGCTTTCTTGAGTTCTTCATCTAATTCCGCTTTGACTTTTTCCTTTTCTTCAGCAGTCTTCTTTTCCGTCTCTTCCGATTTCGTCTTATATTCTTCCTTCTTTTTATTAAGTTCGTCGAATTTATCTTTCAGTTTATCGAAACATTCCTTACGAGCATTTCCGCGTGTTCCCTTACAACTATCGCGCAAATTCTTTTCTTCTTCCTTGAATTCCTTCGTCGTCTTTTTATTTTCTGCCGTCTGTGTCTTTTCGCGTTCCTTCAATTCATCCAATTTTGGTTTATATTCCGCACGGATATCCTTTACACTTCTTTCGACTTTCGACGACATCATCGAATTAAGAACATGCAATTTCGGTTGAGCAAATTGTCGTGCATCACGTTCGCGATTCAAGTAACTCACATATCCCGCAATATCGTTCAAGAATTGGAAGCGACCCTTCTTTGTAAAATGACCGTCTTCATCCAAATATTTATCTGCAAACTGTTCATAATCGACTTCCAATTGTTCATTTTCGCCACGTAACAAGTTCAATAATTGTATCATCTCCATCGGTTCATTCGTATATGGCGTGGCCGTCATCAACAATACACGAACGGAATCCTTTCCGGATACACGATACGATTTCATCAATGTCTTATGTAATTTATCCATGTCCGGTTTTTCTTGTTCAGACAAGTCGCTTCCGCCGTATAATTTATGTGCTTCATCGATAATCAATAGTGTGCGACGCAATGGGTCTTCTTTACCGTTTCGTTTCACCATACTGTCATATAGGTCGTTCTTACCCGCAACCAGATTGGAGAATTGACGATAGGACATAGGACGAACGGACCACGACTTTGATAATAAACGCAGACGGTCTGTTTGTTCCTTTGGTATTTCCACACCGGAACGAATTAAACTCGATATCGATTCACTACAGACTTGGTCAAACATATTCTTCCATATATCGCTCTTTAATGTCGTACGTGTGACCCATAAAATAGTATATCCTTCCTTTTCGAACGACGAGGTTGCGGATGCAATTGCCGTACAGGTTTTACCGACACCGACTCCGTGGAATAACAACATACCGCGTTGTGGTAAGGATGGCACAAAGTAGTTGCGGATAAAGTCTTGTGTCGGCGATAGACTAAGGACTTCACTTGCACCACCACGTTGCGAACGAGTTCCCAATACACTCGTAATGAGTGCCTTTGCAACTTCACGAATCATTTGTTCTCCGCCTTCTTGTTGTGCCTTTGGAATACACGCATTTTCCATACGAATATGTGGCCACTTGTATTGACCGAACTTTTCCTGTATGTATCGGCGGGTTTCCAAAAAGTTCATACGGCGTTCAAAGCGATGACCTTTTTCTTCTTCCTTCTTTTCCTCCTTCTTTTCTTCTGATTTTTCTTTTGATTGGGAGATGGGTTGTGAGACGGGTTGTGACACTGGACGTGATGCCGGACGTTCCTTTACTTCGATTTCTTCATCGACCTTTTCTTCCTTTTCTTCTTGGTCACGGTCCATGTCTAATGATTCATCAACAATGACAACTCCTGTTTCGATATAACTCTTAAAGAACCGAACAAATGCACTACGCATCGATTGTGGTAAATTCGTATGTTTATTAGTGTGAATTGCCGTTTGAATCACCTTGCGGTATGCACCCATAAATTCCTTTGGATTCTTGTATAGACGATTCACCATTGCACAGTATTCTGGATTCACCTTCAATTCATTACAGAAGAATGCACGTGGCATCTTTGACGGTTTGAGACTCGCAGGTATTTCTTTCCCGAGAGCAATGTATGCGGATACTAATAGAGGATTGTTAATTGGAACGTCTTTGGTCGGACGTCTCGTGCTACATTTCGAATCCGCTCCACATTTCAATTCCGTTCCATACGCACCGCCTTGGAATAATCCACCCAAGTCGAAATCATCTTCATCCACACGAAAACGATGGACATTCTTTGTTAATTCATAATCGACCGAACCGACGATGACCGCACGTTCGAGTTCGTCTGCAAAGACCATCTTACGTAAATCGATACCGCTGTGTGTGATGTATGCCTTGAATAGTGTATCTGCGCCTAGTGACGATTTCATTTCATCGGTCACATTCACATCGTACATGAATACATGTAAAGGCCATCCGCGCGTTGGGTGGAATTCAAGACCTTTTTGACCACACGTACGCGTTGCACGTCCGATGACTTGTGTCTGGTCCGCCTTGGAACGTTGCGGTTCGAATACATGGACATACTTGACATCGAATAAATCGATACCTTCTTTGAAACCGCCGTCCAATACGATGAAACGAATTAGGTCACCGTTGATATTTGCAGGACGTTCATTGTATTTCGATAAGATTGCCTTCTTAACACCTACTGTGACATTCGATTGGAATACAGTCGTCGATGATAATAATGCGACATTGTTTCCCTTTGTCTGTATTAATTCACTATCCGGATATAACACCAGTTTATATGATGGGACACGAATACCATTGACGAAGTGACTTCCGTCTTGTGCAACGCGATAGACCATTTTCATTCCACTTGCAATCAATGCGGAGGTAATGATTTTACTTCCGTAACCGCCCATCTTTACTTCGGAAAAAATAAAGTGTTTGAATAATTTACCGCGGGTTTTCATATCTTCTTCGTCGAGTTTGCGAATATTTTTCATGAGTGCGTCTAATTTCGGAGATGCATATGGCATATCTTTCAATACCGATTCAGGTTCAAATCGCGGTACATCGAATTTATGGATGCTTTTGATTGCACTCCAGTTTGCCACTTTACGTAAGCAATCTGGATTGTATTTGTCAGGCATTGCAATACTATATCTATACTATACTGTAAGAAAACATACGGTAAAGGAAACCTACGGACAAGAAAACCTACGGTTTTCCTGTGATACTTGCTTCGACACCGCCATGTGGCGTTGGAGTCAGACCCCGTAGGGGTCTTCGACTCGAGAAGCGCGTAGCGCGAACGACCTTTCCGTTACATTAAACTTGATAAAACAAGAATTACCTAAAATATACCCCATTTGGTCTCTATTACTGCCAACTCGTTGCCACATCGTGGCGAAATAGTATGGTAGATTGTTGCATAGGATATTATGGACATGGTCTTTTCCATATTTCGTATCCATAAATGAAAATACATCGAAAATACATCGAAAATACATCATAAAATATAATAGGAATATCGCCAAATATACACAAAATACACTATGAAATACATACAAAATACACTGTAAATACACTAAATTCACCATAAATACACAATATGCGCTTGTATCACGACGCGCAGCACGAGTTCGTTCTTCGGCGTCATCCTACGGACTCAAAGCCTCCGTCGGAGTCGAACTCCAACGCCACCGGACAGTATCGAGTGACACATCGGTTTCCCTAAAATTTGATGTTCCTGAACTCCACGATTACTCGATTGCAATCCAATCAATTTGATTAACGATCGCTCTATTAACACTCTAATTCAAAATGTTATACATATTATCATACGTATTATCACAAATCGTAAATTCACATGAACCATTACAAAAGAATGATTCTGCGGTTGTATATGATGATACTGATAAAACACAAATCGTAAATTCACATGAACCATTACAAAAGAATGATTCTGCGGTTGTATATGATGATACTGATAAAACACAAATCGTAAATTCACATGAACCGTTACAGAATGATTCTGTGGTTCTATATGATGATACTAATAAATCGAAAGATGCCAATAGTTCATTAAATATACATATACATACACATACACACATAGATAAACATATTATCCGTAAGTTTCCAATTTCGCATGATATTAAAAAATATATGTTATTCTCTCCTCTTATTGGTCGTCGCGGTTATAAAATAAATGATATTACTAGTCGTGTCAGAACAAAATCCTATATCAATATATCGAAAGATAGATTAGAATATACTATCGGTTCAGGGTCACATGAAGATATAGTAACTATCTATGGACTATTAATCAAACACGAACAACAGATAATTGATTCATATCTTGGATATAAACAACGTCTAGAACAACGTAAAAAACTACAGGAACAACAAGAAGAACAACGTAAAAAACTACAGGAACAACAAGAACAAGAACAACGTAAAAAACTACAGGAACAACAAGAAGAACAACGTAAAAAACTACAGGAA
>Ga0315900_10002672_pt1 | contig 26857 bp, 23 predicted proteins | sample LakEriMetagenome_FD_203521 | JGI IMG/M metagenome (GOLD analysis project Ga0315900, IMG submission 203521) | Freshwater fungal communities from buoy surface, Lake Erie, Ohio, United States - Buoy 12 MA114 | ecosystem: Environmental > Aquatic > Freshwater > Lake > Lake biofilm | place: USA: Lake...
TGAGCTACGCCAAGGCACTGGCGACGGCGATCGGGGTCCCGGTGATCGGGGTGCACCACATGGAGGGGCATCTCTTCGCGACGGCGCTCGAGCATCCCGAGGCGGTGCCGCCCTTCACGGCGCTCCTGGTCTCCGGGGGGCACACCCTACTGATCGACGTCGAGGCGTGGGGGAGCTATCGCCTGCTCGGGGCCACACGGGATGACGCCGCCGGCGAGGCGTTCGATAAGGTCGCGAAGCTCTTGGGGCTTCCCTACCCCGGTGGCCGTCATGTGGAGGCGCTCGCGCGCGATGGGGACCCGAAGCGCTTCCGCTTCTCGCGCCCGATGCTTAACGGTGGCCAGCGCCTCGGCGACGCCGACTACTACGACGTCTCCTTCAGCGGACTCAAGACGGCGGTGCTCCTCGCCGTGCGCGGGAGCGACGACCTCGATCGCGATCGGCCGCATATCGCACGCGGGTTCCATGACGCGATGGTCGAGACGCTGGTGGCGAAGACGCTGCGGGCCGCGCGCGCGCACGGCCGCACGCGGATCGTCCTCGGCGGCGGGGTGGCGTGCAACCGGACCCTCGTGGCCGCGATGCAGGAGGGGGCGGCGGCGTTCGGTGGGGAGGTTTTCGCCCCCACCCCGCGGCTCGCCACCGACAACGCCGCGATGATCGGGGCGGCGGCACTCTTCCACCTCGAGCGGGGGGTGCGCCACGATGCCTCCCTCAACGCCCACGCGAGCCGGCCGATCCCAGGCCTCGTCGACGCCACGGCCCCGCGCCGCTAGGATTCCCTCATCATGACACCGGTCACGCACCATCCCTTCGCCTATGACCTCGGCCCCCTGCAGATCACCGGGTTCGGGCTCGGCATGCTTCTCGCCTTCGTCATCGGCCAGATGGTCGCGACCGAGGAGCTCGATCATCGCGGGCAGGAGAGCGGGATCATGGCCGATGTCACCGTCGGGGCGGTGATCGGCGGGCTCTTAGGGGCCAAGCTCTACTACGCGATCCTCACCGGGGACCCCGGCGCGATCCTGAGCCGTGCCGGCTTCGTCTTCTGGGGCGGGTTGATCGGCGGGATCCTCGCGAGCGTGATTGTCATCAAGTTCAAGCAGCGCTCCTTCGCCGAGATCTCCGATGCCACCGCGCCTGCGCTCGCCGCGGCCTATGCGGTGGGGCGCACCGGGTGCTGGGCGGTGGGCGACGATTACGGCCGCCCGTGGAATGGGCCCCTCGCCGTCGCCTTCCCTGAGGGGGCGCCACCGAGCACGGTAGCGAACCTCGTGCAGCAGTTCGGGCTCCAGGGGTATGCCGACCTGCCGCCATCGCAGGTGCTCGCGGTGCATCCGACGCAGCTCTACGAGACGGCGATGGGGCTCGTGATGTTCGCGATCCTCTGGCGCCTCCGCGACCACACGCATGCGGCTGGCTGGCTCTTCGGCGCTTATTGCGTGCTGCAGGGGATCGAGCGCTTCCTGGTGGAGTTCCTGCGCGCCAAGGATGATCGGTTCTTGGGGCCACTCACGGTGGCGCAGGTGATCGCGCTGGGCTTCGTGGCCTGTGGCGCGACCTGGATGGCGATGCGGACGAGGAAGGCCTAAGCCTCCAGTACGACCATCGCGCCCGCCGTCTCATCGGTGTGCGTGAGCGAGAGATGGATCCGCCGCACCCCGAGCACTCGCGCGCGCGCCTCGGCGCGGCCATGGAGCACGAGCGCCGGGGCGCCATCGGTGCGGACCACCTCGATCTCCTGCCACCCGATCGCCCGCGCCTCCTCGCTCCCCGCGAGCGCTTTGTACGCCGCCTCCTTCGCGGCGAAGCGCGCGGCGAGATGCATCCCGGGGCGCCCACGGGCCGCCGCATAGGCGCGCTCCCCCTCGGTGAAGAGCCGGTCCTGCGCGCGATCCCCGTGGCGCGCGACCAACGCCTCGATACGCGCGATGGCGACGAGATCGAGCCCGATGCCGATGATCATGCCGACCGCTGGAGCACGCGTCGCCAGAAGGCGCCGCGTCGTCCGGTGTCCTCGGCGAGGACGGGGACGATCGCCCCCCACCACCGATCGACCGCGACGAAGAGCGCATGGAGCGCCGCGATCCACTGGGCCCGCGCATCGGCCGCGACCGCAGCGGTCTCCTGAGCCGCCACGCGGGCCCATCCCGTCGCCACCCGTAGCTCCGCGAGTGCCGCCCAGACCAGATCACCCTGTAGCGTGAGCTCGTCGGTGAGCGCCCGCTGATCCAGGACGGAGCGCGGATGGCGCTCGGTCGCGAACTCGGCGATCAGCACGCGCCACGCCTGCTCCAACAGCGCGGGATCGACGACCTCGACCTGCGCCTCGAGGGGGCGTGCCTCCTGTGCCGCACGCCACGCGGCGAGCAGGGGACGCATCACCCGCTCATGATCCGAGCCGGGCGCGGAGGGCTCCCCCACCGACCGCGTCCCACGGATGAGCTCGGGGAGGGTGAGGTCAGGCATCGGCGGTGGCGTAGCGATAGTCGCCCGCGAGCTCGCGATCACAGAGCGCCGCGCGCTCCCCGGTGCGTGCTTCGAACTCGCGTACGAAGTCGGGAAGCCGCCCGGTGGTGAAGGCCGCGCGCGGGACGCCGAGCACGCGGATCGCCGCCTCGATCGCCGCCGGCTCCCCTTCCACCTCGGCGAGCACATCGAGGCGCGGATAGCGCTCGACGCGCACCACCGCCCCGGCGACGCGGTATTGCACGATTTCGCGATCGATCTCGCGGGTGACCACATAGCCGAGCTGCTCGAGCATCACCGCGAGCGCGGCTGGATCACCGAGCGTCGTGGTCTCCTCCTCGCGCACCTTGTAGCCGTCCACGTATTGCGTGGGCCCCTTCCAATCGAGATGCCCCTCAACGCGATCCGCGGTGCGGTAGATGCGGAGCCGCAGCACGAGGTCGCGCAGCGCGAGCGAGCGCTCCGGGGTGTCGTAGCGGCGATCCTCGAGACGCCCGCGGAAGAGCAACGTCGCCCCCGCCGCCTCGAGCGCCGCGATGGCGGCGTCCGGATGGGGGAGGATCCCCTTGAGCTCGACCTCACGCACCGCGGATCACCTCGAGGACACGCGCGGTGTCGCTGAGATCGTCGAAGGTCGCGACGGCGTCGTACGCGCGCAGGTCGTCGTGCCCGTACGAGCCGGTGGTCACCCCGATCGCCCGTGCCCCGATCGCTTGGCCACAGGTCATGTCGGCGGGCGTGTCCCCGATGATGACGAGCCGATCCCCTGGCACCGGATAGCCGAGATGCTCGCTCGCTCGCGCCTGGGCGATCGGCGCCAGCGCGGGGCGCTCCTCATGATCGGATCCGAAGGCCCCCACGACGAAGCGCTCGAAGGCGAGGCCGATCGCACCGAGCTTGAGCTGCGCGCCACGGACGACGTTCCCGGTGAGTAGACCGAGCACCAGATCATCGGCGGCCTCGACAGCATCGACCACCGCGTGAATCCCCGGCAGGGCGCGCGTCTCGCCGAGATGATGCTCGAGTTGTTCGAGATAGTGCGAGATCACCGTCGGCATCCGCTCCTCGATCACCGCATCGGCGAACCCCGCATGCCGCATCGACTCGCGCACGATCCAGGGATCGGTCTTCCCATCGTACCGCATCGTGGCGGGCCCGCTCTGCCCGAAGTGGGTGCTGAGCGCGCGCTCCATCGCGCGGCGCCCTGCCCCACCACTCAAAAGCAGCGTCCCATCGATGTCGAAGAGGACGACGGTCTTCATGTGCGGGCCAGATACAATCCGCCGATCACCGAGGCGGCGCCGATTCCCTGCACGAGGGTCGGGACCTCGCCGAGCACCGCCCAAGCGAAGAGGACCGCGACGATTGGCTGGAGGTTGGAGTACATCGAGGTGCGCGTCGGCCCGAGATGATGGACGCCGCGATACCAGAAGAGGTAGGCGATCACCATCGCGAGCACGCCCGCGTAGACGACCGCGCCCCAGGTGCTGAGGGTGATCGCGCCCCAGTCGGTGCGGAGCAACGCGGGGGTGGCGAAGGCGAAGAGGGGGATCACTCCACCGAGCAGCGTCCAGGACGCGACCTGTACCGCCTCGTTCCGCTTGGCGAGGGGGAGGAGCCCGCTGGTATAGAAGGCCCAGGCGATCACCGCACAGAGGACGAGGAGATCGCCGATGAGATGCTCGGTGCCATCGGTGCTGAGGCTCCCGCCGACGACGAGCATCACGCCCGAGATCGAGGCAATGATTCCCCAGACGGCACGCGGGGCGAGGCGCTCATGGCCGAAGGCACGGGCGACGATCGCCACCGCGGCCGGGCTCGCCGCGACGACGAGCGCGGCGGTACCCGCCCGCGTACGCGCCAGCCCATGGACGAAGAAGAGCTGATAGATGCAGTGCCCGACGATGCCGAGCCCCATCAGGCGCCAGCGATCGGCGAGGGTGGGGAGCGCGCCAGCGCCGAGGAGCGCCATCGACATCAGTACCGCGCACCCGAGCCCCATCCGAAGCGCATTGAAGGCGAGAGGCTCCATCACCTGGGTGCCGTGTTTCATGACCGAGAAGTTCACCCCCCAGATCACCGCCATGGCGACGAGGCCGATCTCCGTGGTATGGAGACCGAGCCAACTGCGGGAGGTGGTGGTCGACTGGGGTTGGGACATCCTACGAAGTCTAACGGGGGGCCGGGCCCCACCCCTATCTTTCCCCGATGCACGTCTCCTTCGCGCTCTTCGCCGACGCCGCCAACATCTCCCAGGAGGGGAAGCTGAACATCCTCGGGGTCTTCGATGCCCTGCAGGTCGCCGCCCTCCCCGCCGTCCATCCCCGCGCCACGATGGTGGTGCGCCTCAAGGCGCACGCCGAGGACGCGGGGCGTCACACCCTGGGGTTCAGCTGGGTGGGGCCTGGGGAGCGGGAGCTCTGGTCGTCCTCTGGAGAGCTCGAGGTGGGGCCGCCACCGCCGGACGCCTTAGAGCTCGACGTCCCGGTGATCGCCGCGATCGACCTCCCGGTGCAGGTCGCAGGGACGCATGCGATGCGGGTGATCCTCGATGGTGCGCTCTGCGCCGAGCTCCCGCTGCATGTGCGCGGGGGGTCGACGACCCTCCCGCCGATGGGGGCGATGGTCTCGTAACTAGTCGGCGAGCCCCGGGACGCCATCGCGTCCACGGGCCAGTCGCACCGCCCGCTCGATCGCCTCTTCCAGGGCGGCGACGGCGAGCATCTCCCCCTGTGCGACCGAGGCGCGGGGCCCCTCCATCGGCGCGAGGGCGAAGACGATATCCCCGTCCACCTGCGTCCCCGCCGGCGTGATGCGCCGGTGATAGGCCGCGGTCGCGGCGCGGGCAATCCCCTGGAGCTCGAGCCGCGTGAAGGCGGCATCGAGCGCGACGACCGCCAACGTAGTGTTCGGGGCGAAGCGCCCCGCGCCGTTCGCCGCGCCGTTCGCGACGCCCTGCGCCGCGAGCTCCCCCGCGGCGATCGCGCGTGCGGTGTCGATGAACCCGCCATCGGCGCGGCGCGCGCCGGCGATGATCGCCCCCGACGCGTCGCGCACATCGCCATAGGCATTCACCGCGACCATCGCCGCCGCGGCGCACCCATCGCCCTCGCGCACCGCGAGCCCGAACCCACCGCGCATCGCCTGCGCCGGCCCGAATGCCTTCCCCACCGTGAGCCCGGTCCCCACGCCGACCGACCCCTCATCGATCGCGTCACTCACCGCGCTCTCACACGCTGCCTCCGCCATCTCAGCGGTCGGGCGCGCCTCGAAGCGACCGATCGGGGCAAGATCAAAGCAGACCGCCGCCGGCACGATCGGTACCACGCCGCTTCCCACTGGGAAGCCGCGCCCCGCGCGCTCCATCCAGCGCATGACGCCGGCAGTGGCATCGAGGCCATAGGCCGACCCCCCGCTCAACAGGATCGCATCGACCCGCTCGACGAGATGCCCGGGCGCGAGGAGCGCGAGTTCACGCGACCCCGTCGCGCGCCCGATCACCGCACAGGCGGCGCGATGCGGCGCATCGATCCCGCGGATCACGGTGCATCCCGTACCCCCAGCTCCGTTGGTGGCATGCCCGACGGCGAGGCCGAAGCGGCGCAGCGACTGGCTCACGGTGTGGTCGGCTCACTCGGGGCGCGGGGGACCCCGGCGCTCGCACCCGACCGCGGCTCCTCGGTGCAGCGCGCGCACCAGGTCACCCCCGCGATGTTGCAGAGCTGACAGAGGAAGGTCCCGCATCCCTCGCAGGGGAACCCCTCCGAGGCACGTTCCGTCCGTCCACAGGCCCGACAGACCATCTGGTCATGCTCCATGCGTCCCTCTGGGTGGCCGAAGTGCGATGTCGAACGATACCTGGATCAGAAGCGCCACGCCCAGAAGAGGTCGACGCCCCACTGCTGCGGCGTGGGGACGAAGCCACGGGCACTCACGTTCTGTGCGCAGAGCACCGCGCTCGTCGGTGGCTCGACACCGGCCGAGAGGGTGAGCTGTGGGCGGATGATGTAGTCGAGCTTCACGCCGATGGAGTTGGCGAGCGAGGCCGCGGTCCCCATCCCGCCACCGGAGACGAACTGCCCGACCTGACAGAGACCGGCGTCGAGCCGCACGAAGGTATTGTCGTTGATCGCCTTCGCGCAGTTGAAGCGCATCCCCTCGAGCACGCTCGAGCCGACGTTCGCGAGCCCCTTCTGCTTCTGGTCCGCCGAGGAGGTGGAGAGCACCGCATCATCACAGAGCCCGCCGGCCGCCTTCCCACTCAGGAAGCCGCCGAGCGACCCGATAAGCACGCGTGCCGCGGTCGACGTGTAGTCGGTGGGCTCGGCGCCGATCTCGAAACTCGGACCGCCGGTGACGAGATAGCTGATGAGATCGGCGTTCTTGACGCGGGCCGAGTCCGGTGTGGAGAGGGCGAGCGAGGGCGTAAGCAACGTGCCGCCGATCTGGACGCGGATGCGCACGTCGGGCTGCGACCCCTGCTTGCTGTACTGCCGGATGGTATGGATCGCAGCGATGTCGAGCGTGGGATTGAGCTCGGGCTCACCGAAGAACTCCACCTCCCCACGTTCCAGTTCGAACTTCCGGCTCACCGGACCGAGGTTGAGCGTATAGGTCCCGCGCACCGTCTGGAGGGCGCCCGTGAGCGCGAGCTGCGTCTCCGCGCTCGCCCGCCCACGGTCGGCGCGACTGCGCGTGATGTTCACGGCGCCGGCAAGGAAGATGTTGGCTTCGTCCTTGGAGAAGAGCCGGACGTCGCGGCCCATGCGCACCGGGACGTTACGGATCTGCAGGTTGTCGATGAACGTGGAGGAGCGCGCGGGGAGGAGGCGCTGGGCGGTGGCGCTCGAGTCGGCGGCGCCGAAGCGGTCGAAGGCCTCGAGGGAGACCACGTTCTTGGTGGCGACCTCCGGGATCGTGACGAGGGCGCGCTCGACGGTGAGGCCCCCGGTGAGGGTCGCGGCTGCGAGCGAACCGGCGAGCCGGAGGCTGTCCGAGACATCCACGTCGGCGACGCCGCGCACGTTGTAGACATGGAAGCCCTTCGCGCGCACCGAGACATCGAAGCGCGGGTTCTCGCGATCGGCGAAGGTGAGCCACCCGGCGATGCTGCCGCGACCATTCTGTCCATCCGAGCGCGAGGCGGCGCTCACGCGGCGGATCGCGATGCTGTCGCCGATGAGGGCGATGTCCGCCGTGACGTCGCGCCAGGTCACATCGCCGAGCGGAGTCAGGAGGAGGTTGCCGTTGCGGACGATGAGTCCGCCATCCACACGAGGCTCGGCCCAGGTCCCGCCGACATCGAGGTTGAGCGCGAAGCTCCCGGGGTCGGTCGCCTTGGGCGCGGTGTAGAGATCGAACAGTCGCAGACTCACCGAGTCGCTGCGGACCGTGACCCTGAGCGGCGCCTCGGCCGCGACCCCGCCATCCCGGCCGTCGAAGCGCAGGCGAATCGGGAGATCGGCCTCGGCGCGCAGGTCGGGGGTCGCGCGTCGTCCGAGCCGTGCGGTCAGACGCATCCCCTGGGCATCGCCTTGGGCAGTGGCCGCGAGGGAATCGATCCGGACCCCGGCGATGAGGGCCTCACGCACCGTGGCGCGCGCGGCGAGCTGCGGCGCGGCCCGCGACCCCCGCAGCTCGGCCTCGAGATCGAGGAGTCCTTGTTGCGTCCCCGAGACCTGGAGGAGTTCGGCGAGATCGGCGACAGGGACCTGGCGGGCGACGGCGCGTAGGCCGATCGGTCCGTCGGCGGGGAGCACCCCCTCCACGCGGAGCTCCGCCCCGCTCCCGCCGCGGATCACGATCGGATCGAGGGTGAGCCCATCGGCGCGCCGGATGATCTGCGCGCCGGCGGCGAGGGCCCATCGCTGGAGGCCGGTGGCGATGACGAGGGAGTCGAGCCCGAAGCGGGTGGCCCCCTCCTGCGGGGTGATGCGCCCCTGCGCACGGGCGAGGGTCCCACTGGTCCCCGTCATCTGGAGATCGAGCTGCGTGACGCCACTGCTGTCGAGTGTCGCGCGCGCGAAGGTGCGCGAGAAGCCGAGGCCGCCCGCCCCCACCGTATCGGCGCCGAAGGAGAGGGTGCCCATGGGCCGGCGCGGCAGATCGAGGACGGTGAGTCGGCCGGTGATGCGCCGCGCGGTGCTCCCGGCGAGGAGGAGCCCCTCGCCATCGAGTGCGGTGCGCACCGTGAAGTCGCCGATCCATCCATCGGCCACGCCGTCAAGCCGGAGGCTTCCGGCGATCGAGTCGCTCGCCTCGGAGGTGATCCACCGGCGGAGCCCACCCAGGGAATCGATGCGCACCCGGACGAGAACGGAGTCGCGGACGGGGGCGTGCAGCCCGAGGGCGCCGGCGGCGCTCAGGTCGAGCGCGGTGCTCTCGAGCGAGACGGTATCGATCATCATCGCCCCGTCGCCGAAGCGGAGACGCGCCCGCCCCCCAAAGATGCGGATGCCTTCTATCTGCGAGCGCGTGAGATCGACCGCCGCCTCGCCCATGAGGTCGGGGAGGGAATCGCCGCCGAGATCGGTGGTGAGCCGGAACGAGACGACGCCGGCAGGGAGGGTCGTGTCGGCGAAGGCGAGTCGCGGCCGGAAGTCGGTGACGGTGGTCTGGGCGGTGACGCGATAGAGCGGCGCCTGAGCATCGAGGATCAGGGTGGCATCGAGCCGCCCCGAGGCGCCTTCGAGCTGCGTGGTGACGGCGAGGCTGTCCGCGCGTCCGACGAGGCGGATCGCGCCGGAGTAGGTATCTCGGAGTGGGACCTCCGGGAACGAGCGCGCGAGGGTCCCGAGGGCGAGCGGCGTGACCATGAGGCTGGCATCGATGCTCGGTACCGTCCCGAGGGTGAGACGCCCCGATCCGACCAGCTGCGACGGCGTGGCCTCGCCATCACGATGCACGAGGTCGAGATCGCGGAAGCGCAACGCACGCAGCGTGGAGTCGAGCCGCACGGAGGCCACCACCTGCCCCGCGAGGCGCGGCATGGTGGAGTCGATTGCGTGCAGGGTACGAAGGTCGAGCGAGTCGAGCCGCACGGTCACGCCGCGGAACACCGGGGTCGCAGGCCGCGAGAGATCGAAGGCCCCGCGGAGCTGCACACTGCTCACCGCCCCGTCGACGCGACGATCGCGGAAGGTGAAGGCGGCGCGATCGACGACGAGACGGTCCAGGGGACCGCCGGCGGCGCGCAGGCGGCCGGTGAGGGTGCCGTCCACGGGGAGCGCGGTCCCCGTGATGGCGCTGACGAGGGCCAGGTCGATGGGGGCTGCCATGAGATCGATGTCCCGCACGATCGGATCCCCCGCCCCGACGACGACGGTGAGGCCGCCGCGGACGCGCGAGCCGCGCGCGCGCGCCTCGAGCGCCGAGAGGACGACCTGCATCCCGCCGGCGGCATCGGTGGCCTCACGCAGCTCCACCACGCCGCGCGCGTACCCCTCCGTCGGCACGTACTCGGAGAAGGGGCGCAGGTCCCCGAAGCCGATCGAATCCCCATCGATGCGAATCCGTATCCGGGGCATCGAGTCCCCCCAGGCGAGGAACCCGCTCACCCGCGCTCGTGAGTGGGCGAGCCGGACGCGCGGGAAGTCGAGCCAGAGCGAGTCGGTCCCGACGCGCACCGATCCCCCGAGCTCACGCACCGTCAGCGGGAGCGAGCGCTCCTCGAGGGAGACCCGGGCGAGCGTGAGGGTGATGCCGAGCGAGTCGGGATGCGCGAGCCGGAGGCGTGGGACGTCGGCATCGATTGCCACCCACTCGAGGGGGGCGGTGGTGGTGTCCGCCCGTGCGATGCGCACGGCACCATCGCGGACGGTGACCAGCTCCAACACGATGAGGTTCGCAAACGCCCCGCGATCGCGATGCTTGGTCGGCGTCTCGGCAGGTGGGAAGGTGCGCACGATGTTCCAGACGCCGGTGGAGTCCTCGCGGAGGTCGAGCCGTGGGCGCGCGAGGCTCACAGAGCGGATGAGGATCTGGCCGTCGAGGAGATCACGCGGATCGAAGGTGACGCGGATGGGCCCCGTGGTGATCAGCGCGCCGTCCTGGAGGTCGCGGATCTCGAGCGAGTCCACGGTGAGATCGGTGACGAAGGTCCCATCGAGGGTGCCGAGATGCACACGCCCGCGGACGGCGAGACCGATCGCGAACTCCGCCCCCTCGCGCAAGAAGGCGCGGCCCCGTGCCCCCTGCGTCAACACGATGAACCCGCCGACGACGCCTGCACAGAGGCAGAACATGAGCAGCGCGCTGATGACGAGGACGAGACGGCGGCGGACGTCCATGCTAGAACGCCTGCCCGATCGCGAAGGCGAAGGTGAGGCGGCTCAGGACGTTCTCCGCCCGACGCGGCTGGTAGGTTCCCGGACAGGTTCCACCCGCCTGCACGACGCGCGCGATCCCGCCCTCGATGACCTTGGTGACGGCGAGGGTGTTGCCGGGGCTCACGCAGTAGAGGGCGCCCCCCTCCGTGAGCGGGGCATCGAAGTAGGCCGCGCCGGCGGTGGGCCGGTATTGGTTGTAGCCGACATCGGCACGGATCTGCCCCACGGGCGTACGCAGGCGCACCCCGAACCCTGGCGTGACCGCCAACGTGGTGAACCGGAGCCGCTCGACGCCGAGTCCTCGATTCCAGACGCGCCCCGCATCGGCGAAGGCGACCAAGCTCAGCAGCTCGGGGAAGACGGGGCTATCGAAGCGGAGTTCGATGTTCCCGACGACCATCGCGTTCCCGCCGGTGGGAACCGCACGGCGCCCCCCAGAATCGCTTGCCTGGAAGTACACCGTGTCGCCGACGTCGAAGCCACTGACCTTGCCACCGGCGACGCCGAGCGTGTCGTATGCCTCGGGGATGTAGACGGCGGGGCCGAGCTCGTTCTGCCGAAAGCCGCGCACGGTGGTCGGCCCACCGGCGAAGAGTCGCTCTTGCGCGGGCACGAACCGCTCCGCGGCGTCGATTGCGAAGGTAGGCCCGACCACGCCACCGACCCGGAGTCGCATCGCGAGGATGATGTCATCCGAGATCCGGCGATAGAGCGATCCGTCGAGGGAGAAGCGTGCGAACTCGAGCGCCGCGTCGGAGCCCAGGAACTTGGAGGCATAGCGGATGTCGGCGCGCGCGACGACGCCGCGCGAGGGATCGATCGCGTCGTCGGTCTGCGCATAGCTCGTCGCCGCGCTCACCACGGCGAGGCGCTGGAAGCGCTGGAGTGCCTCACGGTCGGCAGCGACACAGGCATTGAACACCGCACAAAAGAGGGCGGGCTGGGCCTCGGTGCGCCCGAGTTCGATGCTGTAACCGAGGTTGAGGGCGCGGGCCGCGGCCGCCCGCGAGAAGGAGGCGCTCACCCCGATCGGCGCCTCACGCAGGAAGGCGCGATACTCGCCGCGACGCTCCTGATACAGCGTGTAGGTGGGGACGAAGCGTGTCCGGAAGATGAAGGGCTGGGTGACCGTGGTACTGACGTAGTAGTTGAGCGTCTGGCTGTAGGGATCGCGGTTCGTGAGCCCGGGGCAGATCTGGTCGGCGCCGATCTTGGAGACGCGGGCACGCAGCTCGAGACGCGAGGCGCTCTGAAAGATGTTGTGCCGCGTGAGCTCGGCCGTGGCGCGCACGCAGTCGAGGTTCGCCATCCCGGCGCCGAAGCGCGCATTGCCGAGGGCAGCCTCCGTCACCTCGATCTCGACCGGGAGGACCGAGTCAGCGGTGGCGAGCAGGGGGCGCACCTCGACGCTCGCGAAGGCCTCGCTCTGGTAGAGGAGCCGCTTCGCACGCTCCAACTGCCGCTCCCGATAGAGGTCGCCGGTGCTGAGCCCCGCGAGGTTACGCACCGCACTGTTCGAGATCTCCGGCGGCGTGCCGTTCGGACCGCTTCGACGGATGCGGACCTCTCCGAGACGTCGCCGCGGACCCGGCACCACGGCGAATCGCACCGTGGCCCGTCGCTCGAGGAAGCGGAGGTCATACCCCAGGAAGGCTTCGGCCTCCGGATAGCCGGTGTTCCGCAACCGGTGAATGATCGTATCGAGGGTCGCCCGGTTCGCGTAGCGATCGAAGGGTTCCCCGATGGACGCGGGGAGCCCGCGCTCGACGGCGAGCGCTTCGGGGACCTCCTCGAGCCCGTCGACCACCACCCGATCGACGAGGATCGGCTCCCCCTCGATGATGGCGAACGCGATGGTCACGGCCTCGTCCGCGACGCGCGTGACGATGGTATCGACCTGGACCTCGAGGAAACCGTGATTGCGGTAGAAGACCCGCAGACGCTCGACGTCGCGCGGGAACTCCCGCGGGGCAAGGCAGTGCCTCACGCCGAAATAGCGCGTGGTGCGCCGGAGCCAGGACGAGGGGGTGGTCACGATCCCGACGAGAAGCTCATCGTCCGCGAAGTTGGCGTTCCCGACGAAGCGGACCTCCCGCACCTCGGTATCACCGCGCTCGCACCGGGTCTCCTGCGCGCCGGCGACCTGCACGGCGAGCATCAGCCCCATCACCGTCCCGAGTCCCCGCGCCAGACGCATCGGCTCAGTCGTCCTTCTGCCCGAACACCGCGAGGTTCGAGGAGTGCCCTGGATTCACCTTCTTGTCGGGATAGATCCAGTGCACCGCCTGATTCACCGCCATACTCGCCTCGGCGAAGCCGGTCGCGATGAGCTTGAGCTTGCCAGGGTACGTGGTGATGTCTCCGGCGGCCCAGAGCCCTGGCCGCCCCGTCGCCATCGTCTGATCGACCACGATCTCGTCCTTCTCGAGCGTGAGCCCCCAGTCCCCGAGCGGGCCCAGGTCGCTCACGAAGCCGAGCATCGGGAGGACCACGTCGCAGCGGACGCGCCGCGTGGTCTTGGTCTTGGTATCCTTGAGCTCGAGTGCCACGATCCGCTCGTCCTCGGCGTGGACCTCAGCGAGCTCATGGAAGGTGTGCACCGCCGCGCGCCCCTCGGCGGCCGCGGCCATCACCTGATCGACCGTCGCCTGATGTGCGCGGAAGCGATCGGTGCGATGCACGAGGGCGATCGACGCCGCGATCCCTTGGAGCTGGTGCGCCCAGTCGAAAGCGGAATCGCCGCCACCGATGATCACGACGTGCTTGCCGGCGTAGGCCTGGGGCTCGAGGACCAGGGGATCGATGCCCCGCCCATACCAGGGCGCGGCACAGGGCTGCGGGAGCTGGCGTGGGGAGAAGGCACCGATCCCCGCGGCGACGATGATGGCACGCGAGGGAAAGCGGTCGGTCGGGGTGACGAGGGTGAGGAGGCCGTCGGCCTCCTCGAGCGCGACGACGCGCTGCCCACAGTGGATCGGCTGGCCGAACTGCCCCGCCTGCGCGGCGAGCGCTTCCACGAGATCCTTCGCGAGGACCTTGGGGAAGCCGGCGACGTCGAAGATGAACTTCTCAGGGTAGAGCGCGGCGAGCTGGCCACCGGGCTGCGGGAGGGCGTCGACGATTTGCGCGGAGGCGCCCCGCATGCCAGCATAGAAGAGCGCGAATAGACCGGCTGGACCCGCGCCGATGATGGAGAGGTCCCGGGTTTCATGTGTTGCCATAAGAGGGAAATGTCGCCCCCGATGGGTCGGGGGAGCAACACTGACCACCCCCTCCCTGCCACCCACCGCATGCTCCCGAACGACCTCATCTCCCCTGGCCGGTTCCACCTGATCCGGCAGATCGCCCGTGGGGGGATGGCCACCGTCTACGAGGCGGAGCAGATCGGCGCGGAAGGATTCGCCAAGCGGATGGCCGTCAAGCTCATCCACGAGCAGTTCGCCGCCTATCCCGAATGGCGCCAGCTCTTCATCGACGAGGCAAAACTCTCTGCCAACCTCGTGCACGGCAACATCGTGCAGATCTACCAGCTGGGCGAATCCGACGGGCGCCTGTTCATCTCGATGGAGCTGATCAAGGGGCTCACCCTCCGGCAGCTGATCAACGCGCACCGCGCCCGCCGCCTCCCGATCCCGGGGCACATCGCCGCCTACTGCGCGAGCCGTATCTGCCGCGCGCTCGACTTCGCGCATCACTTCGCCGACGACCGGGGGACGCACCTCGACATCGTCCATCGCGATGTCTCCCCGGGGAACGTCATGCTGACCTGGGACGGTCACGTGAAGCTCGCCGACTTCGGCATCGCCAAGGCCCGCACGATGGTCGATCCCTCCGCCGAGCGCCCCTTCCTCCTCGGGAAGAAGCATTACATGAGCCCCGAACAGCTGCTCGGGCAGTTCGTCACCGGCCGGTCGGACGTCTTCTCGACCGGGGTCGTGCTGTTCGAACTCTTCGCCCTGAAGTCGCTCTTCACCGAGGACGAGACCCTCGCCGCGATCGACGAGGTGGTCCTGGGGCCCAGTCCGAACCTGCTCGATGCGCTCCCGGAGGTCGACCCTGCCATGCAGCGCCTGATCGCCTCCGCCATCCACAAGGAGGCCTCCGAGAGGCCCAGTGCCGAGGCCCTCGGCCTCTCGCTCGACCGATGGTGTGCGGATCAGGGGACCCCGGGCTCGCCAGATCGCCTGCAAGCCCACCTCGTGGAGCTGTTCCGGGACCAACGCCCTCCGACGCCCACCGGACCGCTCTCCGCACGCTCCGACACCGGGCGGTAGGGCCCACCGGTTAGATTCAGGGATGACGCTCAAGATCTACACCAAGACCGGTGACGATGGGGACACCGGACTCTTCGGCGGTGGCCGTGTCGCCAAGGACCATCCCCGGGTCACCGCCTACGGCGAGGTCGACGAGCTCAATGCGGTGATCGGGCTCGCCCGTTCAATCGAGATGATGCCGCGCATCGACGAGGTCCTCGCGCCGGTGCAGCGCGACCTCTTCGCGCTCGGGGCGCTGCTGGCGACCCCCGACCACGAGAAGATGAAGGAGCAGCTGGCGAAGGCGCGCATCTCCGACGCGCGCATCGCGCAGCTCGAGCAGGCGATCGACGACGGCGAGGGGGAGCTCGAACCCCTCACGGCATTCATCCTCCCCGGGGGGACGCCCAAGGCCGCGGCCCTGCATGTGGCGCGCACCGTCTGCCGCCGCGCCGAGCGGGCGGTGATCCATCTGCAGCGCGAGACCGAGCTCCCGCCGATCGTGATCGTCTATCTCAACCGACTCTCGGACCTCCTCTTCGTCCTGGCGCGCGTCGCCAACCGCCGCGCGGGTGCCGGCGAGGTGACCTGGTAGGGTGAGCGTGGCGCGCACGCTCCACGGCGCGCGGATCGTCATCGCGCAGGACCCGCCCTCGGCGTTGGGGCGTGCGATCGCGACGCGCTGGCCGGCCCATCGCATGGTCCTCATCGCCGACGCCACCGTCGCCGCGCTCCATGGGGATCGCGTGCGCGCGGCCCTCGGCGCCGAGGTGGTCCTGACCTTCCCGCCGGGCGAAGCCTCCAAGACGCGCGAGACCTGGGCCATGCTCACCGATGCGCTCCTCGCGCGCGGGTGCGGGCGCGACACGGTGCTCGTCGCCCTCGGGGGTGGCGTGACCGGTGATCTCACGGGGTTCGTCGCCGCGACCTATCTGCGCGGGATCCCTCTCGTGCAGTGCCCCACCTCGCTCCTCGCGATGATCGATGCCGCGATCGGCGGGAAGTGCGGGGTCGACACTCCCGCCGGGAAGAATCTCGTCGGCGCGATCCATCACCCGGGGCTCGTCTGGATCGACCCGACCTTCCTCGAGACGCTCCCGCTCGCGGCGCGGCGCGAAGGGCTCGCCGAGGCGATCAAGCATGGGGTGATCGCCGAGGCCAGCTACCTCGCGTGGCTCCACGCGACCATGCCGACACTCGTAGACGCGGCGCCCCTCCCGCGCGAGATCGCCCACGCGCTCGTGGAGCGCTCGGTCGGGATCAAGTGCGAGATCGTCGCCGCGGACGAGCGCGAGGCGAACCGCCGACAGGTGCTCAATCTCGGACACACGATCGGGCATGCGATCGAGCAGGTCTCGGGCTATGCCGTCGCGCACGGGGAGGCGGTGGCGATCGGAATGATGGCCGAAGCGCGGCTCGCGGTGCGGCTCGGACTCGCGGCGACCGCGGTGCCGGAACGGATCAGCGAGGTCGTGCGCGCCGCGGGCCTGCCCACGGCGTTGCCGATGGCCATGGACCCTGCCGCGATCCTCGCGGCGACGCGTCAGGACAAGAAGGCGCGCTCGGGCACGGTGCGATACGCCCTGCCGGCAGCCATCGGCCGCATGGCGGGAGCCGAGCAGGGTTATGGGATACCGGTGGAGGAGGCCGCGGTCCTCCAAACCCTCACAGAAATGTGAGATGGTGTAAGACGTTACCTGGTAACGTCTTACGTGATAACGACAGCGTCGCGTGATTTCTGGCACGTTTTTTGGCTGTTGACCGTCATTCCATGTCATCTATACCCTGTCCGTCCCGGCAGCGATGTGCGCCGGTCCGACGTCCCAGTAGCGGTTCGAGTAGGCGACTCCCGGCGCCGGTTCCTCCAACACGCGGTCGATGGGGTGGGTATGCACGCCAGTGAGACGAGAGCGAAGGGGTATTTCCGTTCGGCCCCATCCTCAGCCTTCGATCAGTATCTCCTCGACATCCAGAAGCTCCCGCTGATCACCGATGCCGCCGAGGAGAAGCGCCTCGCCCGGCTCGCGCAGAAGGGAGATGAGGCCGCCGCCGAGCGACTCGTGACCGCGAACCTCCGGTTCGTCATCAGCTACGTGAAGAAGTACCAGGGCCATGGCCTTGACCTCTCCGAGCTCGTGGCGATCGGGAACGAGGGGCTCCTCAAGGCGGTCCGCAAGTTCGATCCCGACCAGGGGGTGAAGTTCATCTCGTACGCCGTCTGGTGGGTCCGCCAAGCGGTGCTGAAGGCGCTCGCCGAACAGACGCGCTCCGTCCGCATCCCGCTCAACCAGAACTCGCAGCTGATCAAGCTCTCCCGGGCGGAGATGGTGCTGGCGCAGGTGCTGCGCCGCGACCCGACCGATGCCGAGCTCGGGCGCATGCTCGACGAGTCGCCCGAGACGATCCGTTCCTCCAAGTCGATGTCGGGGACCGAGGTCTCACTCGACGCCCCCGTGGATCGCTCGGATCGCGATGCGAGCACCTTGGGCGAGCGCTTCACCGGCGCCGACGGCGTGGAGATCGAGGAGACGACGGACACGAAGATGATGCGTGAGTGCATCGATCGTGTCTTCCGGCAGTATCTGACGCCGCGGGAGCGGAAGATCCTGAACCTCTACTACGGGCTCGACAGCGGCGCCGAGGCGATGACGTTGGAGCGGATCGGGGCCCTGATGGGAGTGACCCGTGAGCGGATCCGACAGATCCGCGAGCGTGCCTTCGACAAGCTGCGCACCTGTCCCGAAGGCCGGAATCTCGCGGGGTTCTGGGCCGTCACCTGACGGGCGCCTGACCGGGTGGCGACGCTCGCCACCGCACTGGAGCAGATCGTGGGGGCCGCGCATGTACTGACGCGGCCCCCTTCGCTCCTCGTCTATCGATCCGACGGACTCCCGGGGCACCGGGCGATCCCGAGTCTCGCCGTCTTCCCGGGGACGCGTGACGAGGTGGTACGCGTCGTGCGCGTGCTGGCGGAGGCGGGAGCCCCCTTCGTGGCGCGTGGCGCCGGCACAGGACTCTCGGGCGGGGCGCTCGCCGACGGGATCGTGTTGCTCGGGCTGCATCGCCTGAAGGGGATCCTCGCGATCGACGCCGAGGCGCGGACGGCGACGGTGGAGCCCGGCGTGGTCAACGCGACGCTCTCCAAGGCGGTCGCGCCCCTCGGCCTGCTCTACGCCCCCGACCCCTCCTCACAGAGCGCCTGCACGATCGGGGGGAACATCGCGGAGAACGCCGGGGGTCCACACTGCCTCAAGTACGGGGTGACGCTCGATCATGTGGTGCGCGCGACGGTGGTCCTCCCCGATGGCGAGGTGATGACGCTCGATCGCGGCGAGGGGACGGGCTACGACCTCCTCGGGGCCTTCGTCGGGAGCGAGGGATGCTTCGGCGTGGTGCTCGACGTCACGGTGCGACTGACGCCGATCCCCGACGCGGTGATCACCCTCCTCGCCGACTTCACGAGCATGCGCGCCGCCGCCGATGCGACCTCCCGGATCATCGCCGCGGGGATCCTCCCCGCGGCGCTCGAGCTGATGGATCAGGCGACGATCGAAGCAGTGGAGTCGAGCGTGTACGCCGCCGGCTATCCGCGCGACGCGGCGGCGGTGCTCCTCGCCGAGGTCGATGGGGCTGCGGCCGGCCTCGACGCCGATGCCTCGGCGATCGAGCGGCTCTGTCTGGAGGCGGGGGCACGCGCGGTGCGCGTGGCACGGGATGCCGCGGAGCGCGCACGCCTCTGGCAGGGACGGAAGAAGGCGTTCGGCGCGATGGGGCGTCTGGCGCCACACCTCGTGGTGCAGGATGCGGTGGTCCCGCGCACCCGCCTCGCCGACCTCCTCGAGGAGATCCATGCGATCGGCACACGTCACGACGTGCGCGTCTGCAATGTGTTCCACGCGGGCGACGGGAATCTCCATCCCAACATCCCGTACGACGCCGACGATCCCGCCGAATCGGCGCGGGTGGCGCAGGCGATGTCAGAGATCATGCACCGGTGCATCGAGGTTGGCGGGACGATCACCGGGGAGCATGGGGTGGGGCTCGACAAGCTCGACTACATGCCCGCGCTCTTCAGTGGTGACACCCTGGACGCGATGTGCACGCTCCGCGATGTGTTCGACCCGGAACGGCGGGCCAATCCCGGGAAAGTGGTGCCGGTGCGAAGCTGTCGCGAATGGTTGGCGGCGCCGAGTGCACGCGCCCACTGATGCCGCAGCGCTCGCTGCCGTGGTGCGGGAGGCCACGCGCGAGGGACGTCGCCTGCGCATCGTGGGCGCGGGGCGCTGGCTCGACGTGGGTGCCCCCGTCGACGCGACTGACGAGATCACCACGACGGCGATGACGGGGATCACCGCCTACCTTCCGGCGGATCTCACCCTGAGCTGCGGCGCGGGGACGACGCTCGCTGAGCTCGAGGCGGCGACGCGCGCGCACGATCAATGGTGTCCCCTCCTCCCCTGGGGCGATGACCTCGGTACGGTGGGGGCGACCGCCGCGACGGCGACCGCCGGCCCCTTCGCCGAGCGCTTGGGGCAGCCGAGCACCCTGGTGCTCGGGCTCGAATGCGTGGACGGGACGGGACGCGTGATCCAGGCCGGTGGGCGCGTGGTGAAGAACGTCGCGGGGTTCGATCTCACGCGGCTGATGATCGGGGCCTGGGGGACGCTGGGTGTGATCACGCAGCTCCATCTGCGGCTGCGGGCGCGACCGACGGTGGATCGCACGATGGTGCTCGAGGTGCCGGCGTCGGCGGTGGACGCGGTGATGGCGCTCGTGAGGGGGCCGTACGCGCCGTTGGCGCTGCTCTCGATGGATGCGGGGGCTGCGTGGACGGCGATGGCCGGTGCGCTCCCAACGGCGATGGATCCGGCGGCGCGACGCTGGCTCGTGCGGATCGGTGGGAACGCCCCCTTCGTCGCGGCTGCGCAGGAGGCCTTGGCGCGCCTCGGGCAGCTCTTGGAGGTCGATGGCGACGCGATCTGGCCACTGGTGCGACAACACGCCGCACCGCGTGCCGGGCCAGGCCCCTGGCGCTGGGACGCCCTGTCGAGGCGACTGCGTGAGCGCTTCGATCCGCATGGCGTACTGAACCCTGGTCTCTTGGGAGCGATCTGATGTCACATGGTTCGCTCAACCCACCGACGGTACCCTGCGCCCTGCCGGGCTCCCCGCTCGAGGCGGCGCGCGACGGGTTGGACAGCTGCGTGCACTGCGGCTTCTGCCTCCCCGCCTGCCCCACGTATCTCGCCCTCGAGGACGAGAACGACTCCCCGCGCGGGCGCCTGCTGCTGATGGGGGCGCTCCTCGATGGGACGGTCGCGCCGGACGATCCGATCGTAGGGCAGCATCTCGATCGGTGTCTCGGGTGTCGCGGCTGCGAGACCGCCTGCCCGAGCGGTGTACCCTATGGTCAGCTCCTCGAGGCGACACGTGCGACGGTGGCGGCGTATCGACCGCTCCCGATCATCGGGCGACTCCTGCTCTGGGGCTTCTCGCGAGAGTGGGTGCTGCGGCCGGCACTCGTGGCGGCACGTCTGGTGCGCGACCTCGGCGTGGCGCGTGTGCTGACGAGAGTGCTCCCGGCGCGATTCGCGATGCCCTTCGCGATGCTCGCCTCGACGGCGCGTTCGACGCGCGCGCGCACCAGTGCGAAGTCGGCGCAGACGGCCTCTGCGCTGACCGGTGCCTCGAGCCTACCTGGCGGATCGCCGCGCGGCACCGCCTCGCTCCTCACCGGCTGCGTGATGGAGGGGCTCTTCACCGAGGTGAATCGGGCCACGGAACGGACGCTCGCTCGGAACGGGTGGGCGATGCGCCCGACCGCCGGTCAGCGCTGCTGTGGCGCGCTGCATGCGCACGCCGGGGATCTCGACGGCGCGCGCGCCCTCGCGCGCACGAACATCGCCGCCTTCGAGACGAGCGGCACCGAGACGATCGTGCTCAACTCCGCCGGCTGTGGGGCGATGTGCAAGGAGTACGGGCATCTGCTCGCTGACGATCCGGCGTGGGCGGACCGGGCCGCGCGGTTCTCTGCGCGGGTCCGCGACGTGAGCGAGCTGCTCGCGGGGGTGGGACCCGCGGTCGCTGGGGAGGCGGCGGCGACCCCGCATGAGGTGTTGATCCCGGTGGCCTATGATGCCCCCTGCCACCTCCAACATGCGCAGCGCGTGGTCGATCCCCCGCTCGCCGTCCTCCGCGCCGCCACACAGATCCGGCTCGTCCCGCTCGCCGATAGCGACCAGTGCTGCGGGAGCGCGGGGATCTTCAACCTGATCCAACCCGACGTGGCGACCCGCGTCCTCTCGCCGAAGCTGGCACGGATCGCCGAGTCAGGAGCGCAGGTGGTCGCGACCGGGAACCCGGGGTGCCTGATGCAGATCGGGGGCGGGTTGGTGCTCGCCGGGAACGAGGTGACCGCGCGCCATCCGGTGGAGTTGCTCGACGAGGGCTACGAGCGCGAGGGGATCCGCCGTTAGGATTCGCCGTATGGATGTGCCGGTCCTCTGCTTCGAAATCGAAGGGATCCTCGTCGAGACCGCGCCCGCACGCCGCGCGGCGCTGACCACCGCGCTCGCCGCGGATGGGCTCACGCTCGATGATGACACATGGGACCAGGTCCGATCGCTCACCGTCGAATCGGCGGCTACGCGTGCACGGCGATTGCTCGGTGCCCCGGAGGATCCCACCGCCGTCACGCTTGCCACGCTCCGGGCGGAGCAGGCCTTCGCCGACCGGATCGCACGCGGGATCACCGTCGCCCCGGCCCTGCTCGCGACGCTCGAGCGCCTCTCGGCGGTCGCGCGGCTCGCGATCGTGAGTCGCGCCGGGCGCCGGGAGATCGATGCCCTCCTTGAGCGCGCGGGATGTACAGGGCTTTTTCGTCCGATCCTCGGCGCCGATGACCTCACGCAGGGGCTCCCTGCCGCATGGACACGCGTCGTCTCGCAGACGCAGGCGCTCTTCCCGGGACAGCACCTGCAGCCCTACCTCGTCAGCGATGCCCTCGAGACGGTCCGCGAGGGGCGACGCGCCGGCCTCGGGACGATCCTCGTCGGCAACGCGCCGGCGCACGAGGCGATCGAGGCCGATGCCTGGATCGAATCCCTCGCCGACCTCACCCCCGATCGCGTGCGCGGCCTCGGTACCTCGCCCTCTGGAGATCCTCTGTGACCACCCGATTCCTCATGGAGCGCAGCGATCGGCTCCGCATGACCTTCGAGGGCGCGCAGGCCAAGGCCGCGCTCAACGGCCTCCTCACCAACGAGGTGACCGCCCTCGTCGAGGGCGGTGGTCAGTACGCCGCCGCACTCACGGCCAAGGGACGGGTCCACGCCCTTTGTCGCGTGATGGATCGCGGGAGCGATTGCCTCGTCGACACCGAGGCGGCGGCCGCCGAAGGGTTCGTCGGGATGATCAAGAAGTACGTGAACCCGCGGTTGGCGCGGTACGCGGTGATCACCGAGTCCACGGGGTGCCTCGGGGTGCGAGGCGATGGCGCCGCCGCTGCGATCGCCGCGTGGGGCGGCGGCGAGGCGGAGGCCATCGAGGGGCTCACGCCCCTTGGCGGATGCTGGGTCACGCCTGGTGAGCAGCGAACCTGGGTCGTCCGCGCACGGGACACCGCGACCCCGGGGTTCGACTGCATCGGCGACCGCGCGACGATCGACGCACTGCGTGAGGGGCTCCTCGCCGCCGGCTGGCCGATGGCGACGGCATCGCAGCAGCTCGCGGAGCGGATCGCTGCGGGGGTACCGGCCTGGGGCGTGGAGATGAACGACGAGACGATCGCGCAGGAGGCCTGTCTCGATGCGCTCGGGGCGATCAGCTTCGCGAAGGGGTGCTACACCGGGCAGGAGGTGGTGGCACGCATCCACTTCCGCGGGCATGTGAATCGCCTCTTGCGCTGGGTCGACTCCGCGACGGCGCTCCCGGTGGGCGCGGTGCTCCTGAACGCCGAGGGAGCCGAGGTCGGTGAGGTGCGCTCGAGCGTGGTGCGCGCGAATGGCGAGGCGATCGGGATCGCGATGGTGCGTCGCGAGATCGCCCCGGGGACCTCACTGTCGGTGCGCGACGGTGCATCGGTCACCGCGACGGTCCGTGAGATCACGCCGGGGTGAAACGACGAAGGCGCGACCCGCAGAGCGGGTCGCGCCTTCGTCACTGCGTCGCGAAACGACTTACTTCGCGGGCGCGGCAGCCGGCGCGGCCGCAGCGGCCGAGTCGGTGGTGGCCGGAGCGGCCGAGTCGGTCACGGCCGGAGCCGGGGCGACGGCGGTCGAGTCGGCAGCCGGAGCAGCCTCCTCGGTCTTGGCGCCACCGCAGGCGGCGAGAGCGAAGATCGAGGCAACGAGGACGATGCGCTTCATGGGGCGGGTCTCTCTTGGATGGGGGTTATGCACGGTCCCGCGAGTCGTTCGCGGTCGGGCGCATGGGCCATAATCATATTATCACCCACGGGTTCCGTCAACAGCCTGAAGTCGTCAACCTGTTAGAAGACAACGAGTTGAAGGGCTTCGTGGGGTAAGACGACTATCGATTCCCGTTGGTCACATCCCGTCATGCCGGGGCGGATATTGCGTAACCTTATGTATTTCAATAACTTACAGAGTGATTGATTCCCGGCGTACGATCCGCGGCGCCTGCCCCCACGACTGTCCCGACGCCTGCGCCACCCTGGTGACGGTCGAGGCCGGTCGCGCCACGCGAATCCAGGGCGACCCCTCCCACCCGGTCACCCAAGGGTTCCTCTGCACCAAGGTGAACCGCTATCTGGAGCGCACCTATCACGCCGATCGGGTGCTCACTCCCCTTCGTCGCGTGGGGCCGAAAGGGCCCGGTGCACGATTCGAACCCACCAGTTGGGATGAGGCGCTTGAGGCGATCGCGTCACGACTCAATGCGATCATCGCATCACCGGACGGGCCGCAGTCGATCCTCCCCTATTCGTATGCCGGGACGATGGGACTGCTGCAGGGCGAATCGATGGATCGCCGCTTCTTCCATCGGATCGGCGCCTCGCTCTTGGATCGCACCATCTGCGCGACCGCCGGGATGATGGGGATGCGGATGACCCTCGGCGCGAGCATCGGCACGGATATCGAGACGGTGCCCGAGAGCGACCTCGTCATCCTCTGGGGGACGAACACCCTCACCTCGAATCCGCATCTCTGGCCTTTCGTGCTGCAGGCGCGCGAGCGAGGCGCGCCGGTGATCTGCATCGACCCGATCAAGACGCGCACCGCAGAACAGTGCGACGAGTGGATCGGGATCCGTCCGGGCACCGATGCCGCCCTCGCCCTCGGGCTGATGCACGTGCTCTTCGCCGAGGGGCTGCAGGACGACGACTACCTCAGGCAGTACACGCTCGGCGCCGATGCGCTGCGCGAGCGGGTGCAGGAATATCCGCCCTCGCGTGTCGCCGAGATCACCGGGATCCCCGCCGAGCGGATCGTGACGTTGGCGCAGCAGTATGGCCGGGCGCGCGCCGCCTTCATCCGCATCAACTATGGGTTGCAGCGGCATGCGGGCGGGGCGATGGCGGTGCGCACGATCAGCTGCCTCCCGGCGGTGACGGGGCATTGGCGGCGTGCCGGCGGCGGGGTGCAGCTCTCCTCGAGTGCCAACTTCGCCTTCAACAAGACGGCGCTGCAGCGTCCCGATCTGATCCCAGCCGGGACGCGCACGATCAACATGTCGCTCTTGGGAGAGGCGCTCACCGCCCCCGACGCTGGCGTCGGTGGCCCGCCGGTACGCGCCCTCGTGGTCTACAACTCGAACCCCGCGGCGATCGCCCCCGATCATCTCACCGTGACGCGGGGGATGGCGCGCGAGGACCTCTTCACCGTCGTCCTCGAGCACTTTCGCACCGACACCTGTGACTACGCCGACTGGATCCTCCCGGCGACGACGCAGCTCGAGCACGATGATCTGCACTGGTCATACGGGCATCTCTACGCGACGCTCAACATCCCGGCGATCGCACCCTTGGGTGAGGCACTCCCCAACACCGAGATCTTCCGCCGGCTCGCCGCGCGCATGGGGCTCACCGATCCCTGCCTGCAGGACGATGACGCGCGGTTGATCACGCAGGCGCTCGAGACGAACGACCCGCGGATGCGCTCCATCACGTTGGATGCGCTCCGGGAACAGGGGTGGGTGCGCCTCGAGCTCCCGACGCCCTATCTCCCCTTCGCGCAAGGCGGGTTCCATACGCCGAGCGGGAAGTGCGAGTTCTACTCGGAGCGGATGGCGGCGATGGGGTTGGATCCCCTCCCGACCTACACCCCGCCCTACGAGTCCCCCGAGCGCGATCCGGCGCTCGCCGCGCGCTTCCCGATCGCGCTGATCTCGTCGCCGGCGCATCAGTTCATGAACTCGACCTTCGTGAACGTGGGGTCGCTCCAGCGGGCGGCGCGCGAGCCCGAGGTCTCGCTCCATCCGCGCGACGCCGAGCGGCGCGGGATCACGGAGGGGATGCGGGTGACCGTCGAGAACGATCGCGGGCACTTCGAGGCCACCGCGCGACTCCGTGAGGGGATCCGCGAGGGGGTGGCGTGGGCGCCGGGGATCTGGTGGGCCAAGAGCTCCCCCGATGGCCGGAATGTGAACGCGACGACGAGCCAGCGCCTCACCGACATGGGGGCGGGGCCGGTCTTCTATGACAATCTCGTGGAGATCCGCGTCGCGGGGTGACCCAGGTAGGTGAACCCCCACAGGGGTTCGCGCGTTGAGGAAGGGTTCCCTCAAACGAGCCCTCCCGTGACCCAGTCTCTGCCGACCACCCTCGGCGCCCTCAGATCCTCCCCCTTCGGCGCCCCCGCCCTGCGCGGCCGCTCGGTGAAGGACGAGATCCGCACCAACCTCCTCGCCAAGCTCGCGACGCGCGCTCCGCTCTTCCCCGGCGTCCTCGGCTACGAGGACACGGTGATGCCGCAGATCGTGAACGCGTTGCTCTCGCGGCACCACTTCATCCTGCTCGGGCTCCGTGGACAGGCGAAGTCGCGCCTCCTGCGCGCGATGACGACGCTCCTCGATCCGGCGCTCCCAGTGATCGCGGGGAGCGAGACGAACGACGATCCCTTCGCCCCGATCTCCAAGTTCGGGCGTGATCTGATCCGCACCGCAGGGGATGACACCCCGATCGACTGGCTCTCCCCCGATCAGCGCTACGTCGAGAAGCTCGCGACCCCCGATGTGACCGTCGCCGATCTCATCGGCGACCTCGATCCGATCAAGGCGGCGCGTGGCGGCCACCTCTTCTCCGACGAGCTCTCGATCCACTACGGGATGCTCCCGCGCGCGCATCGCGGGCTCTTCGCGCTGAACGAGCTCCCCGACCTCGCGGGGAAGGTGCAGGTCGGATTGTTCAACGTGATGCAGGAAGGGGATGTGCAGATCAAGGGCTACCCGGTGCGACTCGCCCTCGATGTGGTCCTCGCCTTCACCGCGAACCCCGAGGATTACACCGCGCGCGGGAAGATCATCACCCCGCTCAAGGACCGGATCGGGAGCGAGATCATCACGCACTATCCGACGTCAGTGGAGCTCGCGCAGCGGATCACCGCCCAGGAGGCGTGGACCGACCGTGGTGGCCTCCCGCTTCGGCTCTCGCCGATCGTCGCCGAGGTGGCGGAGCGCGTGGCCTTCGAGGCACGCGCCGAGAAGCGGATCGACCAGCGCTCCGGCGTCTCGCAGCGCCTCTCGATCACCCTGCTGGAGAACGTGATCTCGAACGCCGAGCGTCGCGCGATGCAGTTGGGGGAGACGGAGATCGTCCCGCGCCTCGCCGATGTCTATGCCGCGTTGCCC
>Ga0315900_10002673_pt1 | contig 26857 bp, 30 predicted proteins | sample LakEriMetagenome_FD_203521 | JGI IMG/M metagenome (GOLD analysis project Ga0315900, IMG submission 203521) | Freshwater fungal communities from buoy surface, Lake Erie, Ohio, United States - Buoy 12 MA114 | ecosystem: Environmental > Aquatic > Freshwater > Lake > Lake biofilm | place: USA: Lake...
GGGCCCACAATTCACTGATGTGTACCTGATGATCGCTAATCGAACGTTTGGCATGTGCTCGAAGTGCTGTCTCAAACATTGGATACACCTGAATCGGCATGTAGATCTTGCGCTCGAACTCAATTGGGTGGACCATGTCCATTTCTTCTGAAACCATCGTCGGCGCAATGTCTGTTTTGCGCCAATTCAATTCGATGTTTGCTTTCTTTGCCTTCGCGCGGGTGCGGGTGGTTTCGCCGCCAGTCAAGATGACAAGGTCAGATTTCCCCTCCGAAATTTCCACTGAAGCTTTGTTCACGAGCGTCTGTGGAGTGTTGCCACCCATTCCGGACAATCCAAGTTCCCTTGGCGACAATCCAAGATCTTGCGCAATGAAATGAGCGGGGTTCCCATAGTTCCACGCAAGCAGTCCGACAACGCGAATCGCATCGGGCGACGGAACACTGGAGAGACCTGCGTCACTAGATGCGACGCGAATTGCCTCGACCATCATTGCGACAGGATCCATTGCGTCGGTTGGGGAATCAGAGCGCTGCAGTACTTGACCAGTGCCGATGATGACGGGGGTGCGTGGGTCGATTGCCATGCACTAACGCTAGGCGTTTGTCACTCACTCCCTCTCACGCACGAGGCCTACTGTGCGCCAATCCGCGCATGGCTACTACGCTTCACATCGATGTCCCGAATAGCAATTGGCGCAGACCACGCCGGATATGAACTGAAGCAACATTTGATTGAACGTCTGCGCGGACAGGGACATGATGTCGACGACTTAGGCACTCACAGTACGGACAGTTGCGACTACCCGCCGATCTGTGCAGCCGTGGGGCGTGCCGTTCGAGACGGCAAGGCAGATCTTGGCATCGTGCTTGGAGGTAGCGGTCAAGGTGAACAATTGGCAGCGAACAAAGTACGAGGTGTACGCGCCGCTTTGTGCAACTGTCTTTACACGGCAAAGATGGCACGCTTGCATAACAATGCAAATGTGCTGTCAATGGGCGCGAGAGTTGTCGGCGTGGGACTAGCAGAGGAAATCCTCGACACTTTTCTTGCCACACAATTTGAGGGTGGTCGTCATGAACGACGAGTTGCCCAGCTTGCAGAAATCGAACGCGAGGAGAGATAAGTCATGCCTTGGCCATTGCAGAACAGTGTCGACACCGAGGTGTTTGATCTGATTGAAAAAGAACGTGTTCGTCAAAACAATGGATTGCAGCTGATTGCAAGTGAGAACTTCACTTCTCCTGCGGTGATGTGTGCGACAGGTTCAGTGCTTACCAATAAATACAGCGAGGGCTACCCAGGCAAGAGGTACTACGGCGGCAACGAATTTGTTGATGGTGTTGAAGCACTTGCTATTAAACGAGTGAAAAAACTCTTCGGTGCCGATCACGCGAACGTTCAACCACATTCTGGTGCGAGTGCGAACATGTCGGTGTATCTCGGTTTGTTGAACCCCGGCGACACAGTTCTTGGACTCAGCCTCGACCACGGTGGTCACCTCACTCACGGTTCGCCCGTGAACGCAAGTGGAATTCTGTACAACTTTGTGTCATACAAAGTGACTCCAAACGATGAGCGCATATCTTTCGATGAAGTTCGCGAATTGGCTCGCCAACACAGGCCAAAGATGATCGTTGCAGGGACAACGAGTTACCCGCGTCGACTTGATCCGGAGCCGTTCCGCGCAATCGCTGACGAAGTTGGCGCATTGCTCATGTTTGACATCGCACACCTTGCTGGTCTCGTTGCTGGCGGTGCGCACCCCAATCCGGTGCCATTTGCAGATGTCGTCACGTTCACCACTCATAAGACATTGCGTGGTCCACGTGGTGGATGCATTTTGTGCAAAGCAGAACACGCTCAAGCGATTGACAAAGCAGTATTTCCAGGCAGTCAAGGTGGACCATTAGAGAACCACATTGCGGCAAAAGCCGTTGCTTTCCGTGAAGCACTTGATCCCTCGTTTAAGGAATATGCACAGCAAGTGGTGCGTAACGCATCTGCGTTAGCTGAGGCTCTGGCAAAACATGGTTTCCGTTTGGTCAGTGGTGGCACTGACAATCACCTCATGGTTGTTGACTTGCGACCCTTCGATGCCGATTGCACCGGGAAAGAAGCCCAATTGGTGCTTGATCAGGCGGGAATCACACTGAATAAAAACACTGTTCCTAACGATCCACGCAGTCCATTTGTGACATCCGGTGTTCGAGTCGGAACTCCCGCGGTGACAACGCAGGGAATGAAGGAACCTGAAATGTCCGAGATCGCAGCATTGATCGCCGAAACGTTACGTAATCGAAACGATGCAGCAGCGGTTGCAGATATTCGACAAAGAGTTGCTGCTCTTTGTGGACGTTTCCCCGTGTATCCAGCATCGCACTGAGTCTCGCGCTACAGCAACAAGACCTCACAATTAGTGCACTCTTAGTGAAATAGGCTCGAGTTTTATGGTGGACCTTGGCGCCTACATCGTTGTCGGCATCGTTGCCACAGTGGTGACCGCCCTCGCAACACCGATAGTGCGTGGCATCGCTCGTAAACGTCATTGGTTAGCAATGCCAAACGAACGCACAGTACATAGCGTCCCCACTCCAAACATCGGCGGAGTAGCGATGTTTATTGGTGTTGTTGTCTCAATGCTTGTCGCGTGGCAAATGGATCAGTTCTCATTCGTGTTTGATGACAACAGCGAACCTCTCGGCGTTTTGATAGCAGCGACATTGATACTTGTTGTTGGAACATGGGACGATCTCAAGAACTTGTCTGCTCCAGCAAGGGTGGTCGGAATTATTGCGACGGCATTAGTGATGGTGTACTTCGGCATCACGATGTTTTACTTCCGTCTTCCATTCTTAGATGTGTTTCAACTTGGTAATGACTGGATACCAATGTTCACGGTCTTGTGGCTTCTTGTAATGACTCAGTCGGTGAATCTCATCGATGGTCTCGATGGACTAGCCGCCGGAATCGTTGCGATCGCATCGTCATCATTTTTTGTGTACAGCTTCTACTTATCTAATGAAGGCAAATTGGTAGAACCAAACATCGGTCCGTTGATCGCCGTCATCACAGTGGGCGTGTGCGTTGGTTTTCTGCCATTCAATTTCAACGGCGCAAGCATCTTTATGGGAGACGGTGGTTCGTACCTGCTCGGATTATTGATGGCAATCACCACAACAGTGGTGGGAGGTCGAACAGACCCCTCGCAATCTGCAAGCAGTCAAACGTATTTCTTCTTGGCGCCATTATTTATTCCATTGATCATTCTTGGAGTGCCGATATTTGACGTGGTCTTTGCGATCTTGCGTCGGGTTCGGAAGCGACAGGGTTTCGCCACCGCTGACAAAGGACATTTGCATCATCGCTTAATCAATCTTGGTCACGGACCTCGCCGAGCGGTGGCCATTTTGTGGTTGTGGACCGCCTTACTTTCGGGTTTTGTGCTGTATCCGGTGTTCTATCCAAGTGCGAGCACATTGGCGCCATTTGGGCTGATTGCGCTCGTGCTATTTCTGTACACGGTGTTGCATCCTGACTTGAAACGACCCGCGCCAACGGGGGAGCAACCCACTGAGGTAACGGTTTCTAGCGAACATGACGCGTAGTGCGACTGACACTCGAATAGTTATGTGAACTGTGGCGTTCATCTTGTGCTGGCCGCGGGGTGTCGCCTAGGTTGTTATCTGCTTCACAAGCGCCACCCCCATTGACTCCCACCGGGTAATCACTATGCGACAACCGCTGTCCTCAAAACTTGTTCCGAATAAGCGTCCAGGAACTGCCGTATCCAATGGGGCAGAGATTGCTGGCGGACTGTTGGTGTTTTTTCTTATCGGATTCGGGCTTGACACATGGCTTGGTACCCGACCCGTCTTCATGATCGCCTTGACGATTTTCTCTGTCGCCGGAATGGGTGTCCGTACCTACTACGTCTATACCGACAAGATGAAAAAGCTGGAGGATGACCGACGTGCTGGAGTGATGGAGGGTCGACGGTGAGTGGAGCAACTCCATCTCCATTCACCTCCGCTGCTCGAGGAGAAGCGCCCGAGGTCGCAGTGTCAAAAGACATGGTGAAAAGGGGTGTTATCGTCACGCCGATTTTCCTCATCCTTGGTGGGGTGATCTGGGGTCTAGACGGTGTGTCATCCGTCGCATTCGCAATTGGGCTTGTGCTCTTGAACTTCTCGTTAGCCAGTGCGCTGGTTGCGATGACCGCACCGATCTCCCTTGGGTTGATGATGGGAGCAGTGTTATTTGGCTATCTCATACGGTTGGGGCTCATTGCCGTAGCGATATTGCTCGTCAAAGATGCTTCGTGGATCAACCTCTCTGCCCTGGGGATAACCATCATCGTCACCCACCTTGGACTCCTTTTCTGGGAAATGAAATACGTCGCGGCGTCTCTTGCATTTCCTGGATTGAAGCCCAATGCGCAAGAATAAGTAACTGTCCGGAACGAGTACCTGAAGGAACTGAAACACAGTGTTCGCTCTTACATTTCCACCGATCAACGAAATCCTGCGCTGGCGGGATGTGTTCCCCGGATTCAACAAGATCTCCATCATTGTTATTGCTGCAACATTGATCAGTTCAATTCTTTTCTTAGTTGCGTCACGTCAACCGGCGAACAAAGCGCCTAAGGGTTCACGCAATCTTGCTGAAGTATCTGTTGAGTTCATTGAGAACAGTGTGATCATGCAAACAATGGGTCGCGAGGGTCTTCCTTGGACACCGTTCTTGTTGTCAATGTTCTTGTTCATTTACTTATGCAACGTTCCTGGAATCATTCCGTTTATTCAGATGCCTGCGACCGCGCGTATGGCGATCCCAATGTTTCTTGCGTTACTCGTGTGGGTTGTCTACAACGTCACGGGCATTAAGCATCAAGGTTTCTTTGGTTATTTCAAGAGCGTGTTGTTTCCGCCAGGAGTACCAAAAGCTCTTTACATTCTCGTTACGCCAATCGAATTCATTTCCACGATCATTGTTCGTCCGTTTTCGTTGGCAGTACGTCTTTTCGCGAACATGCTTGCGGGTCACATTCTTCTCGTGACTTTCGCGCTGTTGTCAGAAGCATTGTTCCAAGCGAAAGACAAAATTCTTATCCCGTTCGGAATTCTTCCGTTCTTCATGCTCGTCTTCCTGACAGCGTTTGAAGTTCTGGTTGCATTCCTGCAGGCATACATCTTCGTGATCCTCACCGCCGTATACATCGGTGGCGCGGCTCATCCGGAGCACTAACAAGATCTCCCACCTAACACTTACACCCAGGAGAAAAACACAATGGAAGCAATTGCACGAATCGCCGCGGCGGCAGCAGTCGACCCGGCAGAAGCCAAGAACACAGCTGCTGCAGCATCGGCAGGTTATGCCTACGGTCTTGCAGCAATCGGACCAGGAATCGGTATCGGTTTCTTGGTTGGAAAAGCTGTTGAGGCTATGGCGCGTCAGCCAGAGGCAGCAGGCATGGTTCGTACCACGATGTTCCTCGGTATCGCGTTCACCGAAGCGCTTGCGCTTATCGGCTTCGTGGTATTCATTCTTCTCAAGTTCGCTTAAGCCACACAGGCAAAATCGTTTTTGAGTCCTCGTCCGTTTTCAACCTCCGCAACAACGGAGTCCAGGAGTTGACATGCTGACAGCAGTAGTCACACGATCAGGAGACGCGATTCAGGTTCAACTTCAGATGCCGCAAGGTTTTGTTTCAGCAGAAGCTGCTGAAGGCGAAGCCGGCAAAGAAGTGGACATGGGTCCTAACCCGATCTCACCGGAAACAAAAGAATTGCTATGGGGCGCGGGGTCCTTCTTGGTCCTCCTCGTTCTCATGCGCTACTTCTTGTTTCCCAAACTCAAGAAGGGTATGGATGCTCGCTATGCGGGTATCCGTAGCGAATTCGAGAGTGCCGACACCATCAAGGCTGACGCACGTAAAGACGTTGTTGCTTACGAGCAAGCTTTGGCATCAATTCGTGCCGAAGCTGCTGCACGAGTAGACGCCGCGCGTGCACAACTTGATAGCGAACGTCAAGCGAAGTTGGCAGAGGTCAACGCTGTTATCGCTCAACGTCGCAGTGAGGCAGATGCAGCTAATGCAGCGGCTCGTGAAGCGGCTCGTGGACAGGTTTCTTCTGCGGTGGCAACTGTTGCAAGCAAGGCAGCTGAGTTAGCAACGGGTCGAGCACCAGATGCATCGGTCGTTCAGCAAGCGGTTGCATCAGCAATGGAAAGCGCAGGATCGCGATGAGTGCATTTATTACAACGCTTCTGGGTGCTGAAGACCCATCGCAGTCCATCTCGTGGATTCTTCCTGAGAAGGCCGAGTACATCTACGGCGGTATCTCATCAGTCATCATCTTCACCTTGTTGTGGAAGTTTGCGGGACCACAGATCAAAAAAGGTCTCGCTGCGCGCACAGAGCGAATCCAGAAAGAACTTGACAGTTCTGCAGCGGCACGAAAGACCGCAGAGGAAGAAGCAGCGCGCATTCGTAGTGCACTTGGTGACATCAATGCCGAGCGTTCTCGCATTCTCGCCGAGGCAGATGCACAAGCTGCATCGTTGTTGTCGGAAGGTCGCGCTCGCATCGAAGCAGAAATGCGCGACATGCAAACAAAAGCTGAGGCGGATATTGCAGCTGCGATGTCTCGCAGCAGTGACGAATTGCGTGCAGAGATTGCACGACTTTCGAGCATTGCGGCAGAACGTGCAGTTACATCTGCATTGAACGATGGAACAAAGCAAGGTCTTGTTGAAGACTTCATCAGCAAGGTGGGTGCATAATGAGTTCAACAGTTGACAGTTACGCACGTGCACTCGTTGACATTGCTGCGGCAGAAGGAAATTTGTCGCGAGTTGAAGATGAGTTGTATCGGGTTGCTCGAGTATTTGAAACAAACGATCAGTTGCGTTCAACTCTCACCGACGAAACGATGCCGATTGAGCGACGCCAAGGTGTTGTTGAGCAATTACTGGGTGGAAAAGCGTCAAACACCACCACACAAATTGTGTCGTTCATCATTGGAAATGGTCGTGGACGCGATCTTCCGGCAATCATCGACGCCATCGTGAACCGCGCTTCAAGCGCCGATAACAAAGAAGTAGCTGTTGTCCGTACGGCAGTCGCATTATCAGATGACCAGCAGCGTCGTCTTGCAGATGCGCTTGTCAAAAAGACAGGCAAACAAATCAATCTCAAAGTTGTTGTTGATCCCTCAGTTCTCGGTGGCATTGTTGCCACCGTTGGCGACACAGTGATCGATGGCAGTGTCCGTAGTCGACTCGACCAGCTGAAGAGCCGGTTGTAAGAGAACGCGAAAGTAAAGAAGGAAGACATGGCAGATCTCACAATTTCCGCCAGCGATATTGCGTCTGCGATTACTCGCAGTCTCGAGGGCTACTCGCCGTCACTCGAGGCACGTACCGTTGGTCGCGTAACCGAAGTCGGTGACGGTATTGCACGCGTGTCGGGCTTGCCTGACTGTGCTGTAAACGAGTTGCTCGAATTTGAAGGTGGCGTTATTGGTCTTGCGCTGAACCTCGATGAGTCGAGTATTGGTGCAGTGGTCCTCGGTGATGCAGACAGCATCGAAGAAGGCCAACCAGTAAAGGCAACCGGACGCATCTTGTCTGTGCCCGTTGGCGACGCAATGCTTGGTCGCGTTATCAACGCACTTGGCGAACCTATTGATGGCAAGGGTGACATTGTTGGCGCGATCTCTCGTCGCGTTGAAGTGCAGGCTCCCGGCATCATGGGTCGCAAGCCAGTGCACGAGCCATTGCAGACCGGTATTAAATCTGTTGACGCAATGACACCAATTGGTCGCGGTCAGCGCGAGTTGATCATTGGTGACCGTAAGACTGGTAAGACAACAATCGCAATCGACACGATCATCAACCAGCGTGGTCTCGGTGTGAAGTGCATTTACGTGGCAATTGGTCAGAAGGGTTCGACTGTTGCTCAGACCGTGGAGACGCTTCGTCAGTTGGGTGCACTTGAATACACAGTTGTTGTTGCTGCTCCCGCATCAGACCCTGCACCGTTTAAGTACTTGGCTCCGTATGCCGGTTGTGCACTCGGTCAGCACTGGATGGAAAACGGCGAGCACGCGCTCGTTGTATACGACGACTTGTCAAAGCAAGCTGAGGCGTACCGCCAGATGTCGTTGCTCCTTCGTCGCCCACCAGGTCGCGAGGCATACCCTGGCGACGTCTTCTACTTGCACAGTCGTCTCTTGGAGCGCGCTGCAAAGTTGAGTGATGCCAACGGTGCCGGTTCACTCACTGCGCTTCCTGTGATCGAGACAAAAGCTGGCGACGTGTCTGCATACATTCCGACAAACGTGATTTCGATCACCGACGGTCAGGTGTACTTGCAGGACAACTTGTTCAAGTCGGGTGTGCGCCCTGCTGTCGACGTGGGTATCTCCGTGTCGCGCGTGGGTGGTGCAGCACAGACAAAGGCAATGAAGAGCGTGTCCGGTACTTTGAAACTTGACCTTGCGCAGTTCCGTGAACTCGAGGCATTTGCAACGTTTGGTTCTGAACTTGACGCTGTGTCGAAGGCACAGCTTGAGCGCGGATACCGCTTAGTGGAATTGCTGAAGCAGCCGCTGAACAGCCCAATGCCTGTTGAAGAGCAAGTAGTGGCCATTTTTGCTGGAACAAAGGGCTACCTCGACGACCTGCCGGTCGCCGACGTGCGTCGTTTTGAATCAGAATTGTTGGAACACTGTCGCAGTCGCCACAGTTCCATGTTGGCAGTGTTGCGTACCGATCCGAAGGCCGATGTGCCAGCGGACCTCGGTGACATCGTCACAGCATTCAAGGCGCAGTTTGTTACTTCAACGCCGTCAGCAGCACATGGTTCTGCCGACGTAGCAGCTGAAGAAATTGGCGAAGCCCAAAGCAACAAGACCCTCGCAACGGAGTGATCTAAGTGGCAGGCGGTCAAGAACGAATTCTGCGCGGGCGCATCCGCTCGGTGCAGGCGACGAAAAAAATCACTCGTGCAATGGAGTTGATTGCTGCGTCGCGCATTGTCAAAGCACAGCAGCGCGTGAGCGCCGCCGTGCCGTATAGCGAACTCATCACCGAAGTGGTGCGAGATCTTGCTGCAGGCGGTGCAGGTCGTGACAAACCGTTTCTTGCTGGACGTGAACAGGTTAAGACCGTTTGTTATGTCGCCATCGCTGCTGACCGTGGTCTGTGTGGTGGCTACAACACCGGTGTGTTGCGTGCAACCGAAGCAGAGATCAAGGCCGACGCACTGAAGGGTGCCGGACACTTGGTGGTTCCTGTTGGTCGAAAGGCTGAAGGGTATTTCCGCTTCCGTGGCTACAACATCTCTGATCCATTCAGTGGTTTCACTGACAATCCGCCGTATTCAGTCGCTAAAGAAATTGGCGAGTACGTCGTTGATCTGTTTGTGAAGGGCGAGGTTGACAAAGTTGTTCTCGTCTACACACGTTTTATTTCTGCTGGTTCACAAGAAGTCGTACTACGACCACTCGTCCCGCTTGATTCTGAAGTTGTCGAAGGCGGCGACGGTAAGAGTGCTTCGGGTGGCGATTACGAATTCGAACCAAATCCCGATGAAATCCTCGATTCGTTGCTTCCGCGCTATGTAGAAGCACGTGTCTATGCAGCGTTGTTGAACGCTGCAGCATCAGAGCATGCGTTCCGTCAGCGCGCGATGAAATCCGCAACTGACAACGCTGAAGAACTGATTAAGAACCTTTCGCGCATCATGAACCGTGCCCGTCAGGACGCCATCACTACCGAGATCATGGAGATCGTCGGCGGTGCAGAAGCGTTATCTGCGGACAAGGATGTCTCATCGCAACGCCACGATGATTCGTCTTTGGTAAATGCGTCCACCACCGGCGACCGAGTCTGAGCAGGAGAATGCAATGACGATGACAGAAACACACCAGGACGGGCGAGTAGTAGCTATCGCTGGTCCCGTGATTGACGTGGAGTTCCCGAGAGGTGAACTTCCGCCGTTGAACACCGCACTCGAGTTCACCATTTTGATGGATGGCACGCCAAACGTGGTGCTCGCAGAAACGGCACAACACCTTGGTGACAGTCGTGTACGCGCCGTGTGCATGAAGCCAACTGACGGTCTTCGCCGGGGAACGCCAGTGCGAAACACTGGTCGTGGTATCACCGTGCCAGTCGGCAACAAAACTCTTGGTCACGTATGGAACGTGTGGGGCGATGTTCTCGACGGCGATCCCAAGGAATTTGCTGATGTAGAGCGCTGGGAAATTCACCGTCCAGCTCCGGCATTCGACACACTCGAACCATCAATTCGTATGTTCGAAACAGGCATCAAAGTTATTGACCTTCTGACTCCGTATCTCGCTGGTGGAAAGATCGGATTGTTCGGTGGTGCAGGAGTTGGTAAGACCGTTTTGATTACCGAGATGATCAACCGCGTGGCGTCTAAGCACGGTGGTGTGTCGGTATTTGCTGGCGTGGGCGAGCGCACACGTGAAGGAACCGACCTCCGTCTTGAAATGGAAGAGTCAGGCGTATTCGAAAAGGCTGCTCTGGTGTTTGGTCAGATGGACGAACCACCAGGAGTGCGTCTTCGCGTTGCGTTGTCAGCACTCACCATGGCCGAGTACTTCCGTGATGTGCAAAACCAAGACGTGTTGTTGTTCGTTGACAACATCTTCCGTTTCGTGCAGGCAGGTTCAGAAGTATCAACCCTTCTTGGTCGTATGCCATCTGCTGTGGGTTACCAGCCAACGCTCGCTGACGAAATGGGACAGTTGCAGGAGCGCATTACGTCAACTCGCGGCCGTTCAATTACGTCGCTACAAGCTGTGTACGTACCCGCTGACGACTACACCGACCCAGCGCCGTTTACGACGTTCACCTTCCTTGACGCAACAACTGAGTTGTCGCGTCAGATTGCATCACTTGGTATCTATCCGGCTGTAGACCCGTTGGCGTCTACATCAACGATTCTCACACCAGAAACCGTTGGCGATCACCACTACAACGTTGCTCGTCGCGTGCAGGAAATTTTGCAGCGCTACAAGGAACTACAAGACATCATCGCGATTCTTGGTCTCGACGAATTGTCAGAAGAGGACCGCCTCACCGTGTCACGTGCACGTAAGGTGCAACGCTTCTTGAGCCAGCCGTTCTATGTTGCTGAAGTCTTTACCGGTGTGTCTGGTGAATACGTGCCAGTGAATGAAACAGTTGAGTCATTTGAAGCTTTGATCAACGGTGAGTTGGACGATGTTCCTGAGCAGGCGTTCTTGAACGTTGGTGGCGTTGACCAAGTGCTCGCAAAGGCAAAGGCTCTTCAGGAGAACGCATAATGGCCGACTCGGGTAACACCTTGCGCGTCGAAGTGGTGTCACCAGAGCGTGTGCTTTTCTCAGGAGAAGCAACGCAGGTGATTACTCGCACGATGGGCGGCGGAGAAATTGCTTTTCTTCCCGGTCACGCGACGTTTCTTGGAGCACTCGTGGAAAACCACACACGCGTGTATCTAACTGACGGACGCGTCCAAGACATTGCTGTGCACTTGGGATTTGTCGAAGTAGGCGCTGAACATGTGTCGATCTTGAGCGACACCGCCGAGTTGGCAGAAGATATTGACGTTGCTCGTGCACGCGCCGCAAAAGAACGTGCAGAAGAGCAAATGCGAACTGGTCACAGTGCGGAAATAGAAGCTGATCTTCGGCGTGCGCACGCCCGTCTTGCTGCAACTGGCGGCGTTCCTGGAGCTGCCCACTAGTTGTCGGTATTGAACTTTATTTTTCGAACCATCACTCGTGATGGTTGTGACAAATTTTGTAATTTGTCAGTATTGAACTTCTGACAAGTTTTGCAACTTGTCGATGCGATGGACGGCGTCGATAGTGCGAACCGTTCCACTTCGTGAGCGCATCACCAAACTCTGTGTGTGTACCACTCCTGGTTCGTAACGCACACCTTTTAACAATTCGCCGTCGGTGATACCAGTTGCTGCAAAGAAGCAGTTATCACCCTTCACGAGATCGTCGGTGGTGAGTACTTTGTCGAGGTCGTAACCGAGATCAAGTGCTGCTGTGCGTTCTTCATCGTTACGTGGCCAGAGACGCCCCTGGATTTCGCCACCCATGCATTTCAATGCTGCGGCAGAAACAACACCTTCTGGTGTGCCACCAATTCCAAACAACACATCCACCCCGGCCTCATCAGAAGCCGCAGCGATAGCAGCGAAAATATCGCCGTCACTAATCAGTTTGATGCGAGCTCCAGTGGCGCGAACTTCTGCAATCAGATCCTTGTGGCGGTCACGGTCAAGGATCATGACGGTGAGGTCGCGCACATCTTCGCCTTTTGCTTTTGCGATCCAGCGAAGATTCTGTGTGGGGGATGCGGTGATGTCGATGTTTCCAACGGCACCCGGGCCAACTGCAATCTTTTCCATGTACACGCACGGACCCGGATCAAACATGGTGTCTTTCTCGGACACCGCAATTACTGACAATGCGTTGCCTCGTCCGAGTGATGTCAGTGTGGTTCCATCAATTGGATCCACGGCGACGTCGGTGTTGGGACTACTTCCATCGCCGACCACTTCACCGTTGTAGAGCATCGGCGCTTCGTCTTTTTCTCCCTCACCGATGATCACCACGCCCGTCATCGGTACGGTTGAGAGCACCGTGCGCATGGCATCAACGGCTGCCTTATCCGCGCCGTTTTTGTCACCACGGCCCACCCATCGAGACGCAGCCATAGCTGCAGATTCGGTCACGCGGACAAGTTCAAGAGCGAGGTTTCTGTCGGGGCGGTGTGGAGACATGGTCACAAACTACTTCGGTGGCTAGCCTGCGCGCGTGCCCGTGCTTCCACTTGACCTGTGTTTATCCGGCGGAGATATCACCGATGTGCGGGTGCGTCCGGGAGGCCTGTGGGTCTCGGGAGTACACACGACATCAACTGCTGAAGAAAAACAGTCCGTTGTACGAATGTGGCACGTGGTGAGCGGCGCAACAGTAGATGTATCTGTAGGCCAGCAGCCAGCGACGGGTCGTGGACTATCTGGAGGTGTGCACAGATGGTCTGACGATGGTTCGCAATTAGTTGTCGCCTTACGCGATGGTGGTCTCGCGGTGTGCACAGTTACTACCGACAAACCAGATGTCGTTGAAGTACTAGCAATTGAGATCATCGCAAACGAAGGGTCATTTATCAACCCAGTCTTTTCGCAGGTTCATCACGGAGTGTGGGCGATACGTGATTGGCACGATGTCGTATTGCTACGACGATCTGTAAACGGAGAATGGATACAGGAGCAGCACACTCATAGTGGTGACTTCGCTTGGGATGTTGATGAATGGAATGGTGAACCTATTTTTCACACTTGGAATCGACCGGAGATGCCGTGGACGTATAGTCGGATTCATAACCTGTATGACAAGCAAAACGTCGCCGTGCAACAACCGCGCACGTCGCAGAACAGACGTGCTGTCGGATTCTTGTGTGATGCGAACGGGACGTTGAATCTCACTGTTATTCGCGATGGTCGCACAACGGTAATCGAGGATTCAAGCGAACATGGTGGCCCCACATGGGGACCTGGATCGCGTACATGGTGCTTCAATTCCGATGCATCAATGGTTGCGTATACCCGTAATGAAAATGGCTATGGGTCGTTATGGGTGCGCGCAATTGGGAATGCGGGAGCACCGTTGATGGTGGGTAAAGCTGTGCACGGGTGCTTGTCGTGGGAGGGCAACACACTCACTGCGATTCGCTCTGGCGCACGTACCGCGCCTGAGGTCGTTTCCTACAACATGATGTCGTTGTTACTGCCACAGGCAATGGCACCGACGAAAAAGACAATCGCGTTTGCTGGAGATGCTCGATGGCACAACGAAGAAGTCAAAGACGAACTCGTTGAGCCGACAGTCATTCACCTAACCGATTGTGAGGTGGTAGTGCGACTGTATGTACCGCGCAATCCAAATGGAGTGTTGATGTCATGGGCTCATGGAGGCCCTACTGATCAATGGCAAGTGTCATTCATGCCACGTCATGCGTTTTGGTTGTCTCGTGGATACACCATTGCAATAATTGACTATCGCGGCACTACTGGTTACGGGAGAGCGTCACAGCAGCGATTAGATGGACAGTGGGGTGAAGGAGATGCGCGCGACATCGTGAGCGCGACGCGTTTGCTGCAGGCTGAATACGGCTATCAACCAGAACACACCGTGTTAGTTGGTGCGAGTGCCGGAGCGCTTGCGGTACTCGGCGCCGTGGTTCTCGCACACGATCAAGATTCGTTACAGCCCATCGCTGCAGGTGTTGTTGTGTCGTATCCAGTAGTGGACTTACGTGCACTTGCCCAAACCGATGACCCCTTTGAGGCGCACTATGTGCCACGTTTGGTTGGTGCCGCCAACTTCAAGGATCCTTTGTGGGGTGAACGATCACCCCACACCCATCCTCGTCACTTAGCGCACGTCCCATTGCTGGTCTTTCATGGTGACAGCGACACTGTTGTCCCGCTACAGCAGTCTGAGACACTGCGTGATGCTGTGACGTCCGTCGGTGGTGAAGTCTCCCTGCATGTGATGGCGGGAGAGGGACATGGTTTTCGTAACGTGCACAACCAAGAGGTGGAATATCGACTCACTGAGCAGTTCCTCCGCCGTTTCTTGCCATAACGCGCCTGCGTCTTTGTAGCGTCACTTCTCATGCTGTTAGCGGAGTTGGAGGTGTGGCACTCACGTCCTATCGCTCCCACTCGTCGCGTTGCATTGGGGCATTTGTATCTCCCCGTTGATCCGTTGCCCGGATTCGGAGGACTGTTGCTCGGTGGTGTCCTCGCACATCATGTTCGAGATCTAGATGAAGATGAAGTAATCGATGTGCAACGTCTGTTGAGTGAGATTGAACGTGGTGGGCGAATCGTCCAACCTCGCTTACGTCACAGGTTTCAGGTTGATCGACACGGCTTAGCACTCAGCACACATCGGATGATCGCTACTGACGAAAGCTTTGCCTTTGAATTCAACTCAGTTGGCACTCCACTGCAACAAGTTCTTGGTTCGCTGTATGCACTCGAGCGTCTCAATGTGGACTTACGACACAATTTGGTGAGAATGATGCGCCGCTCAATCACTTGGCGGGGTCCTTTAGGTCCGTCATTTGTGTCATATCTTGCGGGGCATAGCGCATCGTCTGTGAGTGCAATTACTGATCCGCGCGCGTGGGCTCTTGACATACTTGGATTTCCGGGAGGAACCACAAAGTTGTCGAAAAGAGAGATCATGGCGCGATATCGCGACAGTTTGCGTCGTGTGCACCCAGACCACGGTGGTAGTCAAACACATGCGAGCAAAGCAATTGAAGACATCACCGAAGCTCGTCGTGTGCTGCTAGCCACTTTGTGATTCGCAGTCGCATGATGGAAGGCCTTGTTCTTTTTCATGGAGCGGGCAGTGATCGTGATCACTCATCATTTTTGATGTTGGAAGAATCACTCGCACCGATGAAGGTTGCGCGTATCAATTTTCCGTATCGACAGGCAGGCAAGAAAATGCCTGATCGTGCTCCGATTCTGTTGCAGTGTGTTCGCGATGAGATTCGCCGTTGCGCCGATGAGTGGGGAATAGATCCATCGCGCTTGGTTATTGGCGGACGGTCAATGGGTGGTCGCATGTGTTCAATGGCAGTTGCATCTGATGATGACCCATTACATGTCGGCGGTTTGATTCTTCTGGCGTACCCGCTTCATCCACCGGGAAAACCAGAAAAATTACGTACGGAACACTTGCCTAGTGTTTCTCTGCCGAGCTTGTGGATCAGTGGTACGCGCGACACGTTTGGCACACAACAAGAATTGACATCGGCGATGGAATTGTTGACGGGTGAATATTGCACTCATTTCTTCAATGGTGCGGGACATGACCTCAAAGGATGTGACGAACAGATCGCGGCCATCGTGAAATCCTGGCTGGAGAATTATGGCTAGAGAGTCACGACTAAAAGGACTATCAGGAGACGGATCCATTACTGATGCGGTCGCCTGTATTGATCTCTTCAAGTTCCATTCCCGCTGTCTCAGGAAACTTCACATACACCAGAATTGAAGCAATAAGTGGGCCTATCGCCATGATGGTGATTGCTTGACCATACGTCATGTCACCATCCACTAATTGACCAGTTGCAATAAGCCCGACACTGCCTCCGATGAGGGCAGAGGTCATGATGAGCCCACCAGCGAGACTGCGTCGCGATGTAGGGAAAAGTTCTCCTCGGTAGACAGCAAGAGCGGGATAGGAAAAAGCAAGTGCGATTCCTCCACCAATTGCGGTTGCCCACATCGCTGTACTCTCAAACGTAAACGACAATGTGAACAGCAGGGCGCCGATCGGGACCATCGTTGATGCCAAGATGCGACGGCCTCGTGCATCTGCAACACGACCACCAACAACTAATCCGATGACCGCAGGAACAGATGTCGCGGCAGTGAACAATGCGACTGTAAACGCGGAGTATCCACGCTCGTCATCCAAATAACGATTCTGAAAAATCGAGATACTCGCAATGAAGATATTTGTGAGGAAAACGACCATGCACACATTCGTAAGTCGTTTCTTGTCAAGACGTTTGTCGACTATCTGATGTCCGATGCGATCACTGAATCGCTTCGTTTCTGGCAAATTTCTCTTGAGATATAACGCAACAGGAATCCATATCAGTGGCGTGACATATGACAGTCGCCATGACCATTCAGCAATATCAGCAAATGGCAAAGTTGCAACCGCAATTCCAGCGCCAATTCCGCTCACGATCGCGAGTACACCAGTCGTGTAGGCGCGTTTGTCGCGAGGCATTTCCTCGATGAGTACAACTGCGATCAATACGTCGAGAGTGAGTCCCAGTGGTCGACCGATTGTTTGTGTGGCGACAAGGAAAGTGAAATTAGGAGACAATGCTCCTAGCGATGTGGCAAGCGGTGCGACCCAAGCGAGGACGATCATCATCTTTCGTCGACCTCGTGTATCCGCCATGGCGACAAGAGGGATAGTGATGACGATTCCCCAACGGACGATTGCTGCGGCTAAACCCTGCTGGAAATTGGTGATATCGAATTCTTTTGCGGCATAGACAACCGTCTGGGTGAACAACGTGTTGATGAAAGCTGAGGACAAAGACACAAGTGCTAGCAGGAAGAGCAATCGCCGCTGTACATCTGTGAGGTTTTCGGGAGGCCGCAATGAACGTGTTGCAGGCGCGAGAATTCGTTGTGTAATTCCAATTTCTGCGCGGGGCACTATGGGAGCATACTTACGAGATGGCTGATACCCCCCACGCAGTACCCGCACACATTGCGGTGCCGAAAGAGGTGATTGTCGCATCTCATAGTGGGCCGTTGTCTGGTGAAGTAATTGTGCCTGGTGCAAAAAATTCTGTCTTGAAGTTAATGGCTGCTGCACTTCTTGCTGATGGAACAACGGTGTTGCGCAATGTTCCAGTGATCGCAGATGTTGACATCATGGCTGATCTTCTCGTTGCATTGGGACTAAAGATTGATTATCTGGATCCATCTCAGGGTGAAGTGGGCCAACGTCTCCATATTCACAACAATCGATTGATTACGCCGTTCGCACCGTTTGAGTTAGCAGATCGCATTAGGGCATCCGTCAATGTGGTGGGTCCGCTGCTTAGTCGATTCGGAGAAGTGACTATCGCATTGCCCGGTGGAGATGATTTTGGTGGTCGGCCAATTGACATGCATCTTCGTGGTCTCGAGGCCATGGGCGCGACATTTGATATTGAAGACAACACAGTGTTCGGAAACTGCGATCGCTTGCATGGTGCTGATATCACTCTCGAATTTCCAAGCGTTGGCGCTACCGAAAACATTCTCACAGCTGCAGTTCTTGCTGATGGCGTGACGACTATTAGAAATGCAGCGCGTGAACCAGAAATCGTTGATCTGTGCTCGTTCTTATCCGCGATGGGCGCGCGTATTTCGGGTACAGGAACGTCAGTCATCACGGTTACAGGAGTTGAACGCGATGCTCTAATAGCGGCAAACCATGAGGTGGTCACTGATCGGGTACAAGCCGCCACTTATATGGCGGCAGTAGCGATGTGTGGTGGCGATGTTTTTGTACGCCGTGCAGTACCAGCACACATGGAGATGTTGTTGTCTCGATATGCAGACATGGGAATGACTGTCACCCCTGATGCAGAAGGTATCCGTGTGGAGTGTCACGACCGCTTGCATTCCATCGACGTTGCAACATTGCCATTTCCAGGTGTGGCCACTGACTACAAACCGTTGTTAGTAGCGATGTTGTCAATTGCCGACGGCACAGGAATAGTGACAGAAAATCTTTATCCTGGTCGTTTTCGTTACATCGAAGAACTTCGCAAACTCGGAGCAGATGTCACCATTGATGGACATCATGCTGTGGTACGTGGAGTTGAGAATTTACGTGGGGGTGTTGTGTCGGCACCCGATATTCGAGCAGGCGCTGCACTTGTCGTAGCGGGTTTGAGTGCACGTGGCATGACAGAGATTCATGATGTTCATCACATCGACCGCGGGTATGACGATCTAGTGGGTCGTCTCGCTGGTCTCGGTGGTGTTATCAGCCGCGTGTCGTAGGCGATTGGCACGGCGATGGGCTACCCACAAAAGTCCGCTGATCAAGAGCACTGGACCGGCGATGTAGAGGATTTCGTCCCAGCCGCCTTGATGTCCGAGCATGTCCCAAGCGTAGGTCTGTGACTATCGAACAAGGCAGTCACAGGCGTAGGTCTGTGACCATCAAACAAGGCAGTCACGAGGGTTGGTCGGTATCGTGGCAGGAAACACAGCGGAGTTCACGGTGTCAATACGTCAACAAGTAGAAGAGACAATCGAAGTAATTCGTCCGGCTTTACAGGCCGACGGCGGCGACATCGTGTTGCATGACGTCGATGAAAACACTGGGGTTGTCAGCGTTGAACTTGTGGGGGCATGCACCACGTGCCCAGCATCTGACCAAACTATGAAGGCAGGCATTGAGCGGATCATGAAGGACCGCATTGATGGTGTCACCGCAGTGGTGCAGGTTGCCTAAGTGAGTCGGCGAAATCTGAGTCCTGCGCAGCTTTTTGAAGCAGCACGCAATGGTGATCGTGGTGCCTTGGCTCGCGTCTTGTCATTACTTGAGCGTGGAGATGCAACTGCACGCGAAGTGGGTCGTATGGCTTACAAACATTCAGGCAATGGTTATACCGTTGGCATAACGGGAGCTCCGGGTGCAGGCAAGAGCACATTGACGAGCGCGCTGATCAAACACCTGAGATCACTAGATATGGAGATCGCGGTTCTCGCTATTGATCCATCCTCGCCATTCACCGGCGGTGCGATCTTGGGTGATCGCGTGCGAATGCAAGACCATGCAACCGACCCTGGCGTTTTTATTCGTTCGATGGCAACACGTGGACACTTGGGTGGGTTGTCATTGTCGACTCCAGAAGCAATTCGTCTGCTCGACGCCGTTGGGCGCGACTGGATTTTGGTGGAGACCGTTGGTGTCGGACAAGTTGAAGTTGAGATTGCTGGCAAGGCGGACACCACTGTTGTCGTGTTGAATCCTGGCTGGGGTGATTCGGTGCAGGCGAACAAAGCAGGCCTCATGGAAATTGCCGACGTGTTTGTTATCAACAAAGCCGACCGCAAGGGCGCAGATGAAACGCGTCGTGACATCGAACAAATGCTCGAGTTGACCGATCTCGCACCAGACGACTGGCATCCGGTGATCATCCCGACCGTGGGAACAACCGGAGAGGGGGTGCCCGAGTTATGGAATGCGATTCGTGAACATCGCACATTCATCGAAGCAAACAACGTGTTGAAGACTCGACGAGAGTTTCGTTTGCGCGAAGAATTGCGCGAGATTGTGGCCCGTCGTCTTGAATTGCGTGCACGCGAGTTGTGCACGGGCCAGCGTTGGGAAGAACTGCAGCAACAAGTGATTGATCGCAAGACTGATCCTTGGAGTGCAGCCGATGAAATGTTGCAGGGAGTGGGGGCTTAATCATGTCTGATACCGCAAAGAATGACATCGTGTTGTTGGAACGCCGCAGTGACGGCGTAGCAATTGTGACTTTGAATTCTCCGAAGGTGAACGCGTTGTCGCAGGCGATGTTGGCGCGAATTTTGGAGATTGCAAAGGATCTCACCGCCAATCCAGCAGGTGCAGTAATCGTGACTGGGGGCGATCGTCTTTTTGCAGCAGGTGCCGACATCACAGAGTTTGGTGGTCCTGATGAAGCAACAAAGATCGGAAATGGATTTCATACAGCACTTGATGCAGTTGCCGCCATTCCATCGTTTGTGATTGCCGCAGTCAGTGGTTATGCACTTGGTGGTGGATGTGAATTAGCAATGGCGTGTGACTATCGCATTGCTTCTGAGACAGCTGTTTTTGGTCAGCCAGAAATATTGCTGGGAATTATTCCCGGTGGAGGCGGAACTCAGCGTTTGCCGAGATTGGTTGGATCAAGTCGAGCAAAAGAAATCATGCTGACAGGTCGTCAGGTGAATGCAGCCGAAGCGCTACAAATCGGTCTCGCCGATGAAGTGGTGGCACCCGAGCAATTGATGTCACGTGCTTTGGAGTTGGCATCATCTCTTGCCGGTGGAGCGCTCGTGGCGCAACGTTTGATCAAGTCAGTTGTCGACAAAGGTGTAGAGACCGATCTTGCAAGCGGCCTGTCAATGGAAAAGGACGCCTTTACTGAAGTGTTTCGAAGCACTGATAGCCAAATCGGCGTCCAAAGCTTCCTCCAAAATGGGCCAGGTAAGGCCAGTTTTACTGGCCGTTAATGAGGCACAGTAAGGCCAGTTTTACTGGCCGTTAATGAGGCACAGTAAGGCCAGTTTTACTGGCCGTTAATGAGGCACAGTAAGGCCAGTTTTACTGGCCGTTAGAGGCTTCGACGATCTGCTTCAACTTTTTTAGGTTGCGACGCCAGATCGCCTTCATCACCAATTGACCACCGACAATTGCGCCAACAGGCCCACCGAGATACCACGGAAACGTGAGTTCTTCTTGCCATGTGAAACGAGTGTGCGAGTTGTTGTCGAGAGCGACGAGAGTAAAGACACCTGTTCCAGTGACGATGCCGGTGTGGCGAACTCCCATTGCAGCATTCGGTGCCCATTCAGTGATTGTCATTTCATCTACCAGTTTGATGGGGCCTACTTTGGTGTCGCAGAAAAACTCCGTACCGACTCCGCGTGTCTGTTCTGTTTTAAATCGAATGGCGACTGCGTCGGCCATCCAGTCAACATGGCGTTCGATGGGTTCAACGACTTGCCATACTCGTTCGACGGAAGCGTCGATGTCTATCGAAACTTCAATCATTTGACAGCCGATGATGCTTTGCGCAGTTCGTCCGCTGCTGTTTCTGGCGCAACAATATTGATCATCACACCGGTTCCACGTTCAAACCCCGCAGTGGTTGTCAACTTTGGCCACAGATGAACGTGCCAATGATATTGACCTGAGTGATGGGGCGGTGCTGTATGAAACACGAGGTTGAATGCAATGTCACCAAGGGTCGCATTCAAGTGACGTACAGCGTCGCGGATTGCAATACCGACATTGTTCAACACATCATCATTTGAATCGCAGAGGTGCAGGTCATGTGCGCGGGGAATGATCAGAATCTCATATGGCCCGCTACTCCAGAATGGACAAATAGCGATTGCATGTTCTGTTTCGAACACCATGCGCTCTTTGTCGGAGATTTCTGCATCGATGGTGGTGCACAGTAGGCAACCACCTTTAAATCGTTCGAAAGCTCGCTCTTCTTCGAGGATTTCACCCGGCACGAATGGCAGTCCGAGTAGCTGTCCATGAGGGTGTGCGAGCGATGCACCTGCTTCGCGGCCATGGTTGATGATCGCTTGGGTATATCGAATGTTTGACGTGTTTTTGTGAGCAATGAGTCGGTTCTTCAGCATCTGCATGAACTCTGCGATTGAGTCATCCGATAGTTGAGAGATATTGCCGTCGTGACTTGGAGTGAACACGAATACCTCATGAACACCACTTGCTTCGGCCATCACTCGCACTGGACCAAGATTGCGCACCGCCATTGATTCATCGCCGACGAACGCGGGGTAACGGTTGGGCAGAACACGCATGGACCACGAGCCATCGCTGTTCTTGTTTTCCGCTAGTGGAGGCTCGCGATCCGATGTGTCATTGCAAAATGGACACTCACTGCTTGCATCGGTTTCTACTTGTGTTGCACGCGGCGCAAAATCAGATGCTCGTTTCGCGCGTTCGGGAACAATTGTGACCCAGCGGCCGGTGAGAAGATTGAGGCGTAATTGACTCATTGTGATCTCAAGGATACGACCACTTGTTTACAAATAGGTGTCATATAGATGTCTAGGAACGGACATATGTGCTGATGTGACGCGCATTATCGCTGTCGTATGCAGACCTATCTCCGTCGGCGAAACGGGACTGCAGTGATAGACCCACAGCTGTGGCGTGCGTATCGAGTTGTGCTGGGGTCCAATAACGCACCGACCACGGACGAAGCACCACTCCTGACGCAGTCGTGATGTCGACGAATTGTCCGGTGATCCGTTGTGAGAGATGATCATGTCGACTCACCGACAAGGTCACAGAATCGGTTGTTAACGATTTCACTGACACCACATCTGCCGTGCTTGCTGGCTCTGGGATGACTACGTCCAGGGCGAAGAATCCGTTGGGAGACAACTTGTCTCGTACAAGTGACAGACATGAGCGCAACGCGTCATCATCTGGCAGATTGAACAACGTGTTGTAGCCCACAAAGATGAGATCGAAAGGGCCATCGGGCAGTTGTTGCGAAAAGTCGCCAATGGTGATGTCTATGTCGCTTAACTCATTGCGTGCACGCAACTTGTCGAGCATTGGGAGCGATGAGTCAATTCCTGCGAGGGTGTCGTTGTGATGACGGAGCGTGCGGAATTCTGCGAGCAGTCGTCCGGTGCCGACTCCCAATTCGAGAACCGTGACGGGGTGGTTGGGCAGTAGCGAAACGATGTGGCGAACAAAGTCACTGTCGTCAAGGCCTGAGTACCAGTCGTCATAGACGTCTGCGAAACCATCGCCGTATGTCGAGGCTCCGTAGCCTGGGATGCCATAACGACCGTCTTGATTGTGGTCGTTCGCACCATGATTCGCGCCTTCAGTCACGCGTATAAGTAGACCATTGTGAGGGACGAATTACTCGTTCCTCACGAGCGTTTTGGTCTCTCGGTAGCCTGAGACCATGTCATTGCAGCCAGCACCGCATCGGGACTATGTGTATCTCGATCATGCTGCGACATCTCCGTTGCGGCCTGAGGCACGCACTGCGATGGAGCCATTTCATGATGTGGCATACGCCAACCCTTCGGGTTCACACCGCTTTGCTCGTGAAGTACGAAAAGTCATCGACGAAGCGCGTGACATGGTCGCAGAAGTGATCGGTTGTGCGCCTGGGGAAGTGGTGTTCACATCTGGTGGCACTGAAGGCGCAAATACTGCGATTCTCGGCGCGGTACGTCGTCATGGTGGTCGCGCTGTGTGTTCGGCGGCAGAACATCACGCGGTGTTGCATTGCGTTGAACATGTCGATGGAGAGGTCTTGCCAGTAACGACTGGTGGTGTGGTTGATCCTGTTGCGTTACGAGAGACTTTGCGTGGTCTTGACAATGTGTCGGTTGTTTCCACGATGGCCGTGAACAACGAAGTGGGAGCAATAACTGACCTTGTCGAAGTGAGTCGCGCGGTGCGTCGTACTCACCCAGATTCGGTCTTGCACACAGACGCAGTGCAAGCAGCGTGCTGGCTTGATCTCAGAGATGTGTGGCCACATGTCGACGTGATGACGTTGTCGGCGCACAAGTTTGGTGGACCTAAAGGAATGGGGATCATGATTGTGCGTGATGGTGTGCATGTTGATCCGCTGATACTTGGTGGTGGTCAAGAGCGCGATCGTCGTAGTGGCACGCACAACGTTGCCGGAATAGTGGGAACTGCCGTTGCATTATCTGTCACTCATGATCATCGCACCGAAGAGGTTGCACGGCTTCGAGGCTTACGCGATCGTCTCGTGAATGGCGTTACTTCGCAAGTTGCCTGTGCCACAGCAACACTGCCGAGCGATTCTTCTGTGGCTGGCATTGCACATTTGTGTCTTGAAGGAATTGAGAGTGAACCGTTGCTATTTCTTCTTGATAAAGAAGATGTGTGCGCATCGGCGGCGTCGGCGTGCGCGAGCGGGGCCATGGAACCATCACACGTCTTGGCAGCGATGGGAGTTGAAGCGGAACGAGCAAAGGGGGCTTTACGTCTAAGTCTCGGGCACACCACCACGCAGAACGACATTGATCGCGCTGTTGTTGCTGTCACGAATGCTGTTGAATACTTGCATGAGATGAAAGAGAGAGCGCGTGCACGCGCACAATCAGCCACGCCTTCGGTGACAAGACACTCATCGGAGAGCGATCATTTAGGGGTTGAAGCGCGATGAAAGTGTTGCTTGCGATGAGCGGGGGCGTTGATTCTTCAGCTGCTGCATTGATTCTCCAACAACAAGGCCACGATGTCACTGGAGTGACAATGCGACTGTGGGGAGGCGAGAGCGACACAGGATGCTGTTCAGTGTCAGATGTTGACGATGCTCGACGAGTTGCTCAACAATTGAATATTGATCATTTGGTTTTTAATTTCTCCGATGATTTCAATGAGCATGTTGTGGCGCCATATGTTGATGCACATATCAAGGGAATTACCCCCAATCCATGCATTGAGTGCAATCGCCACCTGAAGTTTGACCGTCTCATTGAACGTGGCCGTTTGCTTGGTTTTGATGCAGTTGCAACCGGTCATCACGCGCGAATTGAGCCGGACAACAATGGAGTTCTACGTGTCACCCGTGGAGCAGACGCTAAAAAAGATCAGAGTTACGTCGTGCATATGCTGTCCGACGAGGATCTCTCGTATGTGTTGTTTCCAGTGGGACACATGCAAAAGTCTGATGTGCGAGAAGTGGCCCAACAAGCCGGACTACGCACAGCTAGTAAGCCCGATAGCCAAGATGTTTGTTTCATTGGCTCAACAGTCGGACGCGAGGGCTTCTTAGGAAATCGAATTGAGTTTCGTCCGGCAGATGTTGTTGACACAGATGGTCAACATGCCGGCCGTGTCCAAGCAGTCGAGTTGGTCACAATTGGGCAACGTCGCGGCCTCAATTTGGGCGGGGGCGACAAGCGATACGTGGTCGATGTTGATGTCCCAGGACAAAAAGTTGTTGTCGGTAGCGAAGAAGACTTATTGGTGACACGCACACAGATTTCTGACATTGCATGGCCTCATCGTGATGACGTGCGCGATTGCATGGGTGCGAGAGTTCTTGTACAGGGAAGTGCTCATGGTGCACGTTCAAGTGCAACACTGCGACACGACAACAATGGGTACTACTTGGAATGGGATAGTCCTCAACGTCGTATTGCGCCGGGGCAATCCGTTGTCTGGTATGACGAGACGGATACCTATGTTCTCGGCGGTGGAATAGTTCAGGTGGCGCGCTAACCAGCGAGCGCTGCGTGACCTTTACCTATGAAGCGCGCTATGTGCGACATCGCACCGGCGCGGAGCGATTGCAAACGATTGCACGTGCAAAGCCTCTCCGGTCTTCAACAATTTGGCTGCGATTGGGGTCAAGATCACTTTGTCGGCATTTCGGGCACCGATAACGAGTCGAGATCCGGGCACGCCACCAGTGAGGTCGGCTTCTTCTCCAGCGTGGTCTGTCATGTTCACAAATGTGATGTTGTGTCGACGAAGCATCATTGTTTCGGCAAGAACCATGTGGTCATGCACAACTATGCCGGCAGGGACGAGCACTAACCATCGTCTTGCGAGACGATGAATGCGCCGCGGCACCGTGCGCACAAGAGCAATACCCACCGCCGTGAGGACGGCACCGACAATCCACTGTTGTGCAGCAAGAAATAAGGTGCCGGTTGTTATTGATCCAATAAATAGCAGCCACGCGACAATTGCCGGAAGAATGTGTGGCCATGGAGTGCGCAAGGCAAACCGAGTCTCTTGTCCGTAGGCGCCACCTTGCACCATTTCATCAACAACTACTCGGTGATAAGACAGACGCCACGTGACTATCGCACCCGCAACTGCAAACGCTTGAAGGAATGCATTTTGTGTTGGGTCACCGTGCCAGATAACTGCTACAGATTGCACAATCACAATAGGAATTGTCATGCGGATGGCAGTGAGTGACGTAGGTGTTGGAACAAGCAGTGCAGCGCCAACAATTAGCCACGCACCCCAGCCCCAGGTCTGTAACGCAACTGACACCGCGATGGAGCGCCCATCTGCAAGCGACCACCATGGAGCACACAGGGCAACGATGAGCCACGCAACACGAGCCATCCACAGAAACAATCGAGCAGAAGGCGCATTTTCCACCCACGTAGCCTGCCGTATCAGCCCCTATATGAACAACATGGTGAACAACGTGCGTCACCGTGTTGTAACAATCTCGCGACCACCAAGTTCGGTTCGCTGGGTAATGAAATGCGGTGCTAGCCAATAGGAATGGCACACGATGATCGTCTTTCCCCCGGCGCGTCGTTTGCCGTAGGAAGTCTGCCTCATCGTCGCGCTGCCGACGCCGTCGACTTTTCTTGGCGGGCAACGACGATTCCGACTATTCCTTCATTGCCACGTCGGTCGCCATCAGAGTTGATGGTGGCGCAGGCGTTAATCGGAATTGATGGAGTGTCTCTTGGTCAATACGGAGGAATCAA
>Ga0315900_10002674_pt1 | contig 26853 bp, 23 predicted proteins | sample LakEriMetagenome_FD_203521 | JGI IMG/M metagenome (GOLD analysis project Ga0315900, IMG submission 203521) | Freshwater fungal communities from buoy surface, Lake Erie, Ohio, United States - Buoy 12 MA114 | ecosystem: Environmental > Aquatic > Freshwater > Lake > Lake biofilm | place: USA: Lake...
TAGAGCAAATCACCATACATTATCTACTAGTGGTTTACTAGATAGTGCATATGATCCTATTGCATCCCCTGAACACCCATTCCAAGGAGACTTTGTTTTAAATGGCGATTTATCGTCTAATAAGACAATTTATGCAGATAACCTAAACATTAAAAGTGAAATTGTTATTGATGGTAATACCACAACACAAAACCAAAAAATTGTAGGAAGTTTGCAATTGTCAAAACAATATTTTGGTGGTACAGCAATATATGCAAATGATCCTACCACAAATCCCAATTCATTTACTCTTTCTCTGAATTATCAAAATGGTGTTTTTATTTCGAATGATCTTTATGCGGGCGGTGATTTAACTGTTAACAATGCGAATGTTTTAGATTTAAACGCAGCAGGGACGTTGTATGGCAATATGCCTACTGTAGATCTACTTGTTACACCTTCTACAGAAGATATATCAAGAGCTTATGTAACATTGAATACTAATTCGGGTTATTGGAATGATGCATCAAACTGGGTTTCTACTAATTCTTCAGACATGGTAGTACAGAACCTGGTAGTGATGAATAATATCACTGCTTTGGGCTCTACAACACTAGTAGATTTATCAACCAGCACATCTGATTCTTTGTGTGTTGTAAATGTGGGATTAGCTGTCCCTGCATTATATGCAGAAGTGGTATTAGGCAGCAATCCTATATTAGAATTAAAACATACTGGTGACGGTCCAATAATTTCTGCTCAATCAGGTGGATCTACTTTTATAGTAAATAACAGCGGTTGGATAGGAATCGGCGGCGAACCATCCGCACAATTAGATATATACCCATATGATGATGGAGCTAATCTAAGACTTAGGGGTGCTTTGGCTAAAGATTACTTTATTAACTTAGATGATAATAATCTCAAAATTTCACATGATAATAGTGTTGGGGGTTCACCCGGCACCGCAGTGACTGTTACTCCTAGCAATCAATTAGGAGTCAATACTGATTCATTTTCCGATACATCAGTTAAACTTTCTGTAAGTGGTGGTATTTCATTGGCAAAATATGGCGGAACTGGTATTAAGTCAGTTTTAGAGGATGCATCTTATAATGATGTATATACGTACAATAATCTTTTAGTAAAACCGAACGGTGCTAATACTCGCATTTTTAATTTATCGGGTACAAAAGACTCACCATTATCTGGAGTAAATTCAAATTATATGGGATGGTCCGCTGCATTATATCCCTATGTAGGTGGTAGTGTTTCAGATGGTTTTGGTGCATTAGGACAGGGTGGGGTTGCTTCGATAAATTTGGGATACGGTAATTTACAAACTGTAAATAATTTACAAGGAGTTATAACTTTCAACACATTATGTGCTGCTGTAGGTGATCCTTCCGGTACACCCGAAAGGATGCGCATAACCCCGGCAGGAAATATCGGTATTGGTACTAATGATCCGAAATCAAGGTTACATGTAGTTGGTGATAGTGATAAAGATATTAATTTTTTAACCAATGGCACATTAGGTGCGTATAACAAAACAGATGCTACTTATGCATATGGATTTGTTTCTGTTAATAGAGAACATACATTATTTGGGGGCAATTTAAGTTTATCGGGTGAAACAGCTTTGCCCATTTATAGAAAGGGAACAAATAATAAAGCAGGTGCGGGTATTTTAATTAAAAATACCAATGGCGCCGGCGTCATACCAGTTACAAAATTTGTATATGCATTAGACACTGATGACGCATCATATACTGTATCTGATTCAATGGTGATTAGTGGTAGTAATGTTACTATTCCTGGCGACCTGTATCTTACAGGTACTTTTTATGGAAATGCTGCATATAGGGCATTAACGGCTAATTGGCAAGGTACATATACAACGGTTAGTTCTAATAGCGCTAATTATGAATCTGTCTTTACTACAGTAAAGAATAATAGCGGCGATTGGTATTATAGGGGATTAGACTTAAAAGCTTTATCAGGAAATTGGGAATCTACTTATAGTACTGTTTCTCTTAATAGTGCTAATTGGTCTTATCAAGGATTAGACTTAAAAGCCTTATCCGGTAATTGGCAAAATACATATGTTACAGTATCTTCTAATAGTGCCTCTTGGTCTTATCAAGGATTAGACTTAAAAGCTTTATCAGGAAATTGGGAATCTACTTATAGTACTGTTTCTCTTAATAGTGCTAATTGGTCTTATCAAGGATTAGACTTAAAGGCCTTATCCGGTAATTGGCAAAATACATATGTTACAGTATCTTCTAATAGTGCCTCTTGGTCTTATCAAGGATTAGACTTAAAGGCCTTATCAGGAAATTGGCAAAATACCTATACAACCGTTAGTAGCAATAGTGCTAATTGGTCTTATCAAGGATTAGACTTAAAGGCCTTATCAGGAAATTGGCAAAATACATATACAACAGTTCAGACTAATAGTTCATTGTGGGGCACCGGCGGCATGACTACTGAAGAGGTACAAGATACAGTAAGCGGATTACTTTCAGCTGGCAAAGGTATAACACTTAGATATGCCGATGCTGATAATAAACTAGAAATATCCACAACTGCTAATCTATCGACTTCTATGGGATTAAATGGGGGATTTATACCTATTGCTTTTTCATCAAATCGACTTGAGGATAGTGTTTTTAGGAATTCCGGTCTAACACTTTTTTGTTCTTTACCTGATGCCGCTATATATACCGGCGGAAGTAATTCACCCATTTATACACAAGGTGCAAATTCCCATATATATACTAACAGCGGTAATATTTCATCAACAACAGGCAATTTATTCTTGAGTGCTGGTAGTGTATTTGCACCAAAAGGGACTGTATCTGCTGCTTCTGCTAGTTTTGTAAATTTATCCGCTGGATATATAAAGTTAAAATCCTATTCAGAGACTAATGTTGCTGTGGATAATCCAAGCGGATTGTGTACCATTGATTTATCTCTAGGAAATGTATTTTCATATACTTTTGCTAATAATATTACAACGGGGTTCCAAATATTAAATATACCACAAGGTGTAACATCATTTTTACTAATATTGACACAAGATGGTACTGGGGGAAAAACAGTCAATTGGGGCTTCATAGGAAAAACAGTTAAATGGAGTGGTGGCGCACCTACTGTTTCATCAACAGCCAATGCTACTGATATATACTCTTTCATGAGTATAGATGGCAATACTTGGTATGGCTCAGTAGCAGGTAAGAACTTCGTATAATTAAAAATCACCGCCTGTTACTACATCAACATCTCTTTGAATGAAATCATTCATTGTACTATTAATATTAGTTTTAACAGCATTTCTTAATTGATCCAATGCAACTGAGGGCGGTTGAGATATTTGATCAGACATTTCGCCCTCTCCTTCTTCCGGCCCCACAGAAAACCCACCATATACTGATGTATCATTCACAGACATATCAAAATATAATTTACTTTCTTCATCAGTACTTCCTTGATAAAGTTTTCGTGGAGTTGGGGATGATCCTGGTATAGACATAAATTAAAAATCTCCTCCGTCATCAGGTGGTAATGGTTCATTATCTAGTATACCACCATCTAGCAAATCTGTGCCATCGCCCACATAATTACCTAATTCATCGGGAAAATTATCTACAATTATAGTTTCAACAAATGTAGACGGAATATTATTGAGAAATGGATTTTGAGTAATATTGGTTGATAATAACCCAGCAAAAGTATCGTCGTATATCTGATCATTTTTAGATTCACCAGATATACCTGGTTGGAATGAATACTCTAAACGCTTAGCTGCTAGTCGCCAAGTATAATGACCACCTAATGGGTTAATTTCAGAAATATCTTGGTCACGTCTTTCAGTAATGATAAAATAATTACCAGCTCTTCCATGTGACCTAGTACTGCCATATTCAACCATACAAAATACATCGCCCGCTTTAGGTTCCACTGGTTGTGATAGACTCAAGTAAATCCAATCTTCTGCAAATATTCTCTTATAACCTTGTATAGAAACAAAGGCTGTGATTTCATCTTCCGCATTAAATCCGAATTTTGATAAGGCTAAAGATGATTCACTAAGATTGATAATCATCTTTATTTGGTATGGCCCATGATATACCATAGTCGGCTGTTCGCCATAGAGATTATCCGCACTTACTGGTTGATAGGTATTAACATAATATTCTACTTTTTGACCTAAAAGATTAATTGATTCATCAACAGAATTCTGAATTAGCTGCATGTCTGGTTGCAGTCTGTTTTTGTCATATAATTCATAACAAAGACTACCATTTCCTGCACCTGAATAATAACATGTATAAGTAGACATTTTATTTGTTAGTAAGAACGTATTGTCCAGTATTATTCATTGAAAGAAAAACTTGGTTAGTAGATTCACCTGATCTGCCTAGTGCTACTTTTTCACCTTCTTGTGTAGGAAATTTATGTTGTGGATATTTCTGTATTAAATAATTTTGAAAAGGTTTAGTAACAACAAGAAACGACGCAGCACCTGATCTCAAATTTTCTAAAGCTTCTTCAAATTCATTTTCACTTTTATTGGAATCATAGGTCATATTAAAGTGGCCTTCTGTTCCTTTCTCAAAGCCCTTAAATGAGTTTAGATGGTGCGGATTTCGTTCACCCTCTCTGTTCTCCAAATAAAATTCCTTAAAAGTAGGAAACATATTAATATTTATGTTTAAACAAAAAAAGAGACTCTATTTTCATAGAGTCTCTTAGATTTAATTAAAATTTAAATTAAGAACCGAAGATTGTTCCCGCTGTACTGAATCCAGCGACCTTATTGTTCTTGTTTTGGAGGGTTTCGGCTTTACCTGTGAAAGCCTTTGGTTCAGCTTGAAGAGGAGCTATACTACCTGTGTGTGCTTTCCCACCAGATGCTTTATATTTAGAAGAAACCTTATTGTCTCTTTTTTGAAGAGTCTCTGCTTTAGCACCAAAGGGTTTTGGCTCAGCAACTACTTCAATGGATTCTCCCATTGCACCTTCTTCTTCTCCACCTTCTTCTCCACCTTCTCCACCTTCGCCATCAAGTTCACCTTCTTCTTCCCCATCACCCAAGGCTCCTTGAATAAGGTCAATGAGTTTTTCAGCAGTTGCGCGATCAAGCGTAATCGTTACTTCATCACCACCACCGAGATCTTCTCCACCTTCACCTCCGCCAACATCGATGCCGAGATCACCAGCGTCGTCTCCACCACCGAATTCAGAACCTGACATTACGTCTTCAAATAGTTTGTCGAATAAAAATTTACTCATATTGGATGTATTTATACTTTCCTTAGCTACTTTTTCACAAGAGTCACAACTTTCTTCTCTTTTTGAAAAATCTTTTTCTTCTGGTTCGGATACACCCATAGAAGATACCCCTTTCTTACCAGCTAGGGTCGGTGGTGTCATGTAAGGATGAATTTTCTTATCAGAGGTATTCTGAAATGTCGGTGAGCCTTTTTTGTTCATATAGATAACTATTTATACATGGGCAGACAAAAAGTCTATTTGAATAATCCTAATCTACCAACAGTCGATGCGCAATTTGATTATGGTATTGAAGAGATTAAAGAAATTAAAAAATGTCAAGAAAATATATTGCATTTTGCTGAAAATTACTTTCACATTATCGCACCTGATGATGGTAAAATTAAAATACCGCTTTTTACTTATCAAAAAAAAGCATTACGTATGATGAGAGATAATCGTTTCTCTTTATTATTATTTGCTAGACAAAGTGGTAAAAGTACCATATCAACCATATATTGTTTATGGACAGCTTGCTTTAATGAGCATCAAAATATTTTGATTGTTGCAAACAAAGAAAGCACAGCAAAAGAAATTTTTAAGAGAATACGTTTAGCTTATGAAGAGTTGCCTAACTGGTTAAAGCCGGGAGTAAAAGAATATGGCAAAGAGTCTATGGAGTTGGCTAATGGATCTCGTATTGGTATTACCACAACAACCGGATCAGCTGGTCGCGGTAGTTCAGCTAATTTATTATTTGTCGATGAAGCGGACTGGATAGAGCCGCACTTGCTGGCAAGTTTTTGGGCGTCAGTATATCCTATTATCTCTAATTCGAAGAAGTCAAAAATTATCATGGCTTCTACTCCCAGAGATACTTCGGGATTGTTTTTTAAATTATATGACGGTTCTGTAAAGAATGAAAATAATTGGGTTCAAATGAAAGTACCCTGGTATGATATACCAGGCAGAGATGAAAAATGGAAGAAAGAAACTATGGGATCTCTAGCCTCGCCAGAAGACTTTCTTAGAGAGTTTGAATGTATATTTGATGAAGTAGGAGAAGCTTCTATTAATGCTGCAACTTTCGATACATTAAGATCCAAAGCTTCTATGCCTGATCATGTTTATATGAACGGAACATATAAGATATGGGATCTGCCTAAGCAAGGTAGAATTTATGTTGCTGGTGTTGATGTAGCAGAAGGCGTAGGTAAAGATAATACAGTAATACAAATACTAGATTTAACTGATTTAAGATCAATTAATCAAGCAGCAGTATATACATGCAATACTATTACTCCGATTGAATTTACTAGCAAATTGCACGAAATACTAGTACAATGGGGATCTCCATTACTTCTTATAGAAAGAGACAAATGCGGCGCACAAGTAGTAGACAATCTAAGAAAAGATTATCAGTATGAAAATATTATTTCACATGGTTATAAAGAATTAAATCGAAGTGTAATACCGTTAGGCGTAGTTTGTCATACTAATACAAAATATGATAATGTTATTAATCAAAGATACTGGATTAATACACTGGATGCGGTTAAAATAAATGATCTACAAACTGTTGAAGAATTAAGGGACTTCGTGAGGATGCCTAATGGAACATGGAAAGCTAAAAATGATAAACATGACGATAGGGTTATGTCATTAGGATGGGCTTTATTAATACTTCATGAAAAATTAATATCAAAATATTTCGAAGTAATTACAATGGATGAAAATAATAAACCAGCTGTTATCAGACCGTATGATTGGGGTGTTGGAACGTTTAAAAATCCTGGTTCCCTATACAATAATGAAATAGATACTGGAAACTATAATGTCATTCCTACATTTATCGGAAATGGATTTGGTTTTGATACTGATTTAAATGATTTAATGCAATCTGGATGGAAGCCACTACAATGATAAATAGAAGCATGAAGAGCTTTAAGGATTATTTTATCTTAATGGAAAACGCGGATGCTACTAATAAGCATCTTACCCATCTAGATGAATTAGTATTGAAGAAAGGAAAAGAAGGTGCCGTTAAAACATTGCAATATATTTCTGTATTACTTGACATGTTAAAGAGTAATGCAGATAGAAAAATCAACATGACTGTTAAGATTGATGGCGCACCAGCAATTATTTGTGGTAGAGATTCGTATGGAAAATTCTTTATATCGACAAAGAGTGCTTTTAATGCGGAGCCACTTTTATCTTATAGTGTAGCAGACATAAAAAAAAATCATGGTGAAGCGCCCGGATTAATAGAAAAATTAATATATGCTTTTAATGCATTGAAAGGTGTTAACTTTGATGGTGTATATCAAGGTGATCTGTTATTTTGGCCCGGATTAATTCAAAAATATGTAATTGCTGGTAAGAATTATATAGGATTTAGACCAAATACCATTCTCTATACATTTCCGGGAGATTCTAAGGAAGCAAAAGACATCGTAAAATATCAAATTGGTGTTGCATTCCATACAAAATATGACCCCTCAATAGATGAAGAGGGCAAACAGCGCTTTGTAAATAAAAAATTTGGTGTTTCTGCGGAACATCTTAAATCAAAAACAGCTTATATTATAGATGCATTATTTGAAAATAAAGCTGGTACTATTAGCTTAACAGAAGAAGAAACAAATTTTGTTAGACGAACATTACAGAATGCCGAGTCTCACATCAATTTAATAAATTTTTCTTTTGTTGATGGTAAGGTGTCTGATCTTTTAAATATTTTTATTAACACAAAGATCAGAGAAGGTGAGTTTTTAACAGACCTTCGTTATTCATTAAATGAATTTGTGTCATGGGTGGGTAATAGGTTAGATGCTGAGATTGAAAAGGCCAAAAGAAAAGAACCAAAAATTGCGGCTAAAAATGAAATGATGAAGCTCCTGGAGAGATATGCAGATACTATATTACACCTGATGAATTTTATTAGAGATGTGAAGCAAATTAAAGATATTTTTATACAAAAATATAATTCTATTATGCAAGATGCAGTTATGGGTACATTTTTAGTCATGCCAAATGGTGATATAAAGGTTACCAATCCAGAGGGATATGTTGCATTTGATCAAGATCAGAATGGGGTGAAATTCATTGACCGGTTAGAATTCAGTAGAGCAAATTTTATTTTACCAAAAAATTGGATTAAACCAACAGAAACACAACCAATTGAATAGATATGATAGGTAACCACACTACTTCTAATGACCAAGCTATCCTAAACAAAGCATTAGGAGATAAGTTTCAGATGTTTTTTGACATCCCGCCCATTCTTAGGAATCTCAATAAACGTTTTGAAAGAAAAAATACCTCCATATCGCTGGATACTATGGCGTTTTCCATTTATGGTGCTGTGGTGCCTTCTATAGTTGTACCTTCTGTTGACTTAAATTATAGCGGTTCGCCGTTTAGTATCACATCACATACACACCCCAAGTATGATCCATTAAAGGTAAACTTTACTGTTGACAATATGTTTAACAATTATTGGGTCATATATACATGGCTCAATGCTTTGCGAGAAGCACAAGAGGGAACTTTCGGAACCTCTCTGAGATGCAACAAAGTAGGTGAAATAAATGGTACTTTAGGTGAGTATAGTACAGATATTGCGGTAGTTGGAAAGGACGAATTTAATAATGATGTTATCAAGTGGGTGTATAAAAATGCATTCCCAACAACATTAGATGGCATAAATTATAGCTATAGACAATCTAATGAATTAGAATCTTCATTTACATTTGCATTCTCAGAACTATATTGTGTGTTAGTATAAAAAAGGACTCAAAAAAAGTATAAATAAGTCCTATATGAGAACTATTCAGTCACCTGGCGTTGAAATTCGTGAAATTGACTTGTCACAAGTTGCTTTTCAACCAACAGGAACAAATGTATTTTTAGCCGGATTTGCTCAAAGAGGCCCCACTGATGAAGTATTGCAAATTACTTCTATGCAAGAGCTCGAACAAATCTATGGTGCTCCAATAACACCTGCCGAACGTTATTTTTATCATTCAGCCAAGCAAATAGTCACAGATTCGAACGCAAATCTATACGTAAATAGATTACCATACGGTTCTGGTGCGGGATATGGATATGGTTCATCATATGGTGCTTTAGTTTATCCATTGGTTACTTTGGAGAAAAGTGATTTGGTATTATGGCGCGCAACAAAATCAATTCCCGCAAGTGCATTTAATTTCGGTGGTTTAGATGCATCTATTTATGAAGGTTTTGCTGGATGGACACAAACGCAGCTTGAGACGCTTTGTAGCCAAGGATTATCAATTTATGACTCGAGTTTGGCTGTTTTGGATGACGAAAAATACAATACATTATTGGCTTGGATGGGTATGTGGGTAGACCCTAATGTATTTTTAGAAGCTCAGGATACTGTAATGTCTTCTTTTATTTCGGGTGGTACAATAACATCCACAAATAATATAGCAATTTCTGCTGGTACCTATGTATTAGGCGCACCAAAATTCTTCGAATTAACTTTAGATCAATATAATAGTGTAATTGAAGGAACTGCATTCAATTGGTCTCCTACATCAGATGATTTGTCGAATATAAATTCTATATCTGATTTCGGTAAAGCTGGATTAATAATTTTAAACAAAGGGCAAACAGTAACAGAGGCACAAGCTGAAGGGTTTTATGTAGCTATAACAGATAACACAAATGCAGAACCTACTACTAACCACGATAGTATATTACATGCGTATACACTCACACAACCAGCACCTAGTAATGGCTTATTTGGAGACGGATTTACAGAAATACCCGAAGAGCGATTAAACTTTTCATTGTCCGGTGGCTCAGACGCCGGCATATCCAGGGATGATTCAAATATTTCTTATAATCTTGAAAGGACTTTTTATAACTTTGCTGATTCTACATCTGAAAAATTTGACGATACGCTTTCTATTAGCCTTTATAAGTTGCGCAGATCGATTTACACCCCCGATGCAATCAAGATGGATTATGTGCTTGAACGAAATCACATAGGTTCATTGGATTTTAATAGAAAAATACAAGATATAAATGGTGGTGAAGCAGTATCCTATTTCATTTCTGCGCCACAAAAAGAAAGCAGAAACATAAAAATAATTGTAAATGATTATATTACCAATAGGGGCAGTGACACATGGCTGGATGCTACAGGTGTACCGCGCAAGAAAATTAGATTATATACCAGATCTGCACTGAATGCATTGAAAGCTGATCCTTCAGTCGGCGCGCGTTTCGGTGGTTATTATCATGATTATAATGCCCTATCAACCCAACTGGGTTATGTTGATGCATTATATCCAACTGGTCCATATACCAATTTAAATATCAAAACAAAAGATATAGGTGATTTGCCTTCAAAGATTGAAAATGCCCTATATAAAGTAGAAAATGATGAATTGTTTGATTTGGATTTAGTGGTCGAGGCCGGATTAGGGACTATATATACAACATGTTGTGCTAATCAGGTTACTTACTTTGACGATACAGTTGTATCAGATAATTTCCTTGCCGGATTATCTTTATTAAAGACAACTGGTGAATATAAATCACCAACTGATAGTACTCAAGATTTGAGGGCATTATATCATACAATATATTCCAAATTTGATACCTTCTGCTCTTCAGCTAGAAAGGATTGTATGTTTATTGCTGATCCTTTACGACAAATATTCGTTAAAGGTGAAAATAGTAAAGTGTTGCCAAATGCATCTAATTCATTTTCAAAGGATATTTACACCGCTCTTAGACACTTATTTGAATTAGCCAATTCAAATTACTCATGTACTTACGGAAACTGGGCAAAGGTATATGATCCAGTTGCAGGTCTAAACATATGGGTGCCATTCTCTCCGTTTGCTGCATGTAGTTTTGTTAACACAGACTCAAATTATTATCCATGGTATGCTCCTGCAGGATTTACTCGCGGCCGTGTTCGCAATGTTTTGGAATTAGCAGTTACACCTAAACAAAAAGAGAGAGATCAATTATATAAAATTGCAGTAAATCCAGTAGCATTCTTCCCCGGAGACGGCATTTCTATTTTCGGTCAGAAGACAATGCAGCGCCAACCAAGTGCATTTGATCGTATTAACGTAAGAAGGTTATTCTTATATCTAGAAAAAGCCACCAAGAAGACCGTCAAATACTTTGTATTTGAACCTAATACAACATTTACTAGAACTCGTTTAGTTAATACATTAAATCCGATATTCAATTTTGCTAAATCCACACAAGGAGTAGCTGACTACATGATTGTTTCTGACAAGAGAAATAATACACCAGATACTATTGATAATAATGAATTGGTAGTTGATATCTATATCAAGCCAGTTAGAGCATCGGAATTCATTTTAGTTAACTTTATTGCTACTAGAACCGGTGCTAGTTTCAGTGAATTGATAAGTGGGCCTCGTCTCTAATATAATTAAACCATAAATAAATATATGGCAGACACAATACAAACAATCAGAGGCTTTTATGATAGGGCAGCAGTTGCAGACTTCGCACGGGATTACCTATTCCGTGTGATGATGATTCGCACTGGTACCATGTTTTTAGGTGAAGAAGAATTAGTATATGTTAAAACAGCGACTTTACCAGGGAGAAACATTGAAAATGAAGCAGTAAAATATATGGGAATGAATTTTAACATTCCCACTATTGCTACATACCCCAATTCTGACTCTTTTACATTATCTTTTTATTGTGATGCGAACTCTTTGTTGAGAGAACGATTAATGGCTGAATCTAGAGCAGTATTTAATGATGCTACTAGTACAGGAACTTATAACACACCAGGTCGCGACAGCTACATTGAATTACTTCAATTGGATAAACAGCTTGAACCGGTTATGCAATATACCCTATTTGGTGCTTCTATTCGTAATGTGGGTGAAATTGCCTACGAAATAGCTGACGGTACCGGCAGCGTTAAGACATTTGATGTGACATTTGCATATCACTTCTTCGAAGAAAAGAGGCCCGGTCAGTTCGCTATTAACAATATTTCAAACGCATTCCCAAATATTAATGCTTTCTTGACATAACTATTATAAATGGCGGATAGCATTAACTCTCCCAGGGAACATTTTGTCAATAATATATCTGTATGGGACTTTGATGTCCCATTACAGACTCAATGGGTTGTTAGAATTGCACCTAAATCTAGTCTAATAGATTTTTTTAATAATATTCTTAAGTATACTGTTGTTGATCATTCGCAATTGAATGAAGTAACAAAATATACACATATTGAAAAATTTCTAGGTGCGCGAGGTAATGCATTAGAAGAAGGTTTGGGGCTATACTTTGCACAAAATATTGAATTACCCGGCGAATCATTAGATTTGGAAATGGCTTCATTGAGGGGAGACAATGGTTTTTTACAGGGTAATTTAATCAAAAATCGCGCTTCCGGAAACAAGAGAGAATTTTCTATAAAACTACTAGAAACAAATTTAGATTTTGTGGACGGCTTAATTAGGCCTTGGATTATTGCTGCCGGATATGCGGGTACATGCGCTATACCCAATAGATCGTCTATCAAATGTGATATACAGGTTGTACAATATACAAAAGGGAAAGATAAACCAGCCAGAAAACAACATAATTTCATTGATTGTGTACCATATGCATGCGACGGCAGCACATTGCAATACGATCAAGAAAGCGTAGTTGTAAAAAACGTATCATGGATTTATAATTATTATCATTATAAATTAATATAATGATAAAATCGAATTTTTATACAACTTTGTTTTTACCTGGTTGTAAAAAAAATATTAGAATTAAAGAAATTAATAATTATTATTATTTGGATATTATAAAATATATTCAAAATAATGATATTAATGATATTAATTATTTTTTAGATTATATTATAACTGAAAATACTGATGCGAATATATCAGAACTCTATAGCATAGATAAATTTTGTATATTAATAGAGATGAGGTCTATATCCATAGGTAATACAATAGAATTTGTGATTAATAATACACATATAAAATATAACCTATCGGATTTATGCAAAGATATTCAAATATTAAATTTAAAATCGAGTATAGTTGATTTGCATGGCCTAGAGATATCAGTCAATATGCCGAAAAATTTAATTATAAATGAAAATGAAGATATTGTATTTCATTGTATTGATAATATAAACGGTATTAATGTTAATACAATTACCCCACATGAAAAAAAATTGATATTTGATACATTACCAGCATGTATATACAATGATATTAAAAAATATATTATTGAAACAACAGATTTTTTTGATAAAGGCAATATATTCACAATTGCAACATTTGATTTATTAAAAAATTTTAAGCTTAATCCGTTTAACACGTCATTTATTGAATTTATAAAATCAATTTATAGTGATAACTTAACAAATTTTTATGATTTGCAATTTAACTTGATCACAAAATTGAATTTATCATATGAACATTTTATGTCTATGACATTTAATGAATCAAGAATGTATGTGGCTTTACAAAATAAAGAAATAAAAAAACAAGAAGAAGCACAAAAGAATTCTGGGGGAAATACAAGATTATAAGCTTATATAATTTCATGGCTATTAATGATATTCTTCAAAAATTAAATGAAATTAACCACGAAGACAGCATTAAAATACTAATTCCTTCATTAGGTAGAACAGTTGCATTCAAACCATTATCATTACAACAACAAAAAGATATTTTAAAGGCAGGTATATCGTCAGAAATTTTTAATATATTAGAGTTCAATGCCATTTTTAACAACATCATTGAACAAAATAGTTTAGAAAGAAATAATTATTCGTTACATGATAGATCTACTATAGCTATAGCGTTAAGAAATAAGTTTACAACACATCCTCTAGAGATTGATGATAAAAACATTGATACTAATATATTTAATGATAAAAATATTAATTTTGATAATGATGCATTTAATGAATTTTCTATAGAGGAGGGCATATTAAAAATAATAGCCCGTTCACCTTCATTGCAAGAAGATCAAACCATCACTAAATTACAACTTTCAAAAATTAAAAAAACAAATAATATCGACATAACAAACGTTATTGGGGAAATGTATGTATTTGAAATTTTGAAATACATAAAATCTCTTCATGTAGGAGAAGTAAAACAAGATTTAATTTCACTTTCAATTGAAGATAGAATAAAAGTGGTTGAACAAATACCAGCCTCTATTATTACAAAGTTAAATGATTTAATCGCAGAAAAATTTAAAAAACCAGAAGATGACTATCTAACAGTAGATGATAAAAAAATAACACTAGACGCTAGACTCTTTGTTTAAAGATTTTTGCCATTAAATAATTAAAATGGCAAAATCTGATCCTACACAAAATATAGTATCAGAATTAAAATCTTTAAATGAAACAAATAATTCATTGAAAGATAAAATTCTTGAATATACCAAAACAGCTGCGAGTGCTATGGCCACTACTGCAACTGCTTCAAAATCTATATATCAGATAAATGATTTACTCAAAAATTTAACCAATGCATTTGATGGTTTAAACAAATCAGTTTCGGAAATTTCTGAAAATGTTATAGAACAAGCTACAAAACCCGATATCGGTATTGCAACATTGCTACCATGGGAGAAAAAAAGATTTCAAGCTATAGCCAATATATTCAAGAATATATTGGGAGGCGTAGATAAAAACAAGAATAGACTTGAATTATTGCCTGCTGCAAATAATAATTTGCAAAATAATTTAAAGGTAAAGGAAGTGAAAGAAGAACCTTCATACGAAAATATGGCCGATATTTTCGACAAAATAATGAAAATATCTTCATTGCCGATTGCCTTAGAAAAAATTTATAATATTTTATTAAAAGCTGAATCTAATAGAATTGAAGAAAGAAAAGATGATACTCGTAGTACTTCATTCAAAGAAATTATCAAAGATCCGGTTAATAAAAAAGATGCGCCTCAACAAAATTTATTTAAAGAAAAATCAAATATATTATCTGATTTTTTAGAAAAAATCCCATTAATAGGGAATTTATTTAAGGTGATTAAGGGCATGAGTATTATGCTATATTCTGCTAGTCCTATTATAGCAATATTGAGTCATTTTTTAACCGATGATATTTCACCATGGCAAGGCACGGTGGATTTAATTGCAAAAATCAAAACATTGGGAGGAAAAACATTTGGTGAATTTGGAGAATTAATTTTAGAAAAAACAAAATCTATTATTCAATGGCCGTTTAAATTTTTAAAAGAAAAAATACCTTCTATTTTTAAAAACATAAAAATACCGTTTGCAGAAACTGGTGAAAAACTTGCAGCTACTGCGGCTAAAGGTGCGGGTGATGTATTAAAAGTAGGTGCTAAAGGTGGTATTTTATCTAAAATATTAGGTTTTGCTGGCAAAGGCCTAAAATCATTAACTGCAATTGCCAAAAGGCTTCCTATTATAGGATCTTTACTATCTTTATATTTTGCATATGATAGATATAAGAAGGGTGATTATGTTGGTGTGTTATTAGAACTTGCTAATGTTGTAGTTTCTGCTATCCCGGGTGTAGGTACAGCATTAAGCATAGGTTTGGGTATAATTTCGGCTATAAGAGATTTTAAAGATAATGAAGAGGATAACGAGCAATTTAAATTAAATGCAGAAAAGGGATTTTGGAATTGGATCGGAGAGGGTATGTCTGATATATTTCGTAATGTAGGTAAATGGTTTCAAGAAAAATTCGATTCATTAAAAAAATATGCAAAAGATTCTTATAATAAGATAAAGGCATTTTTTGGCTTTTCTGAAGAAAGTTCACAAGTAAAAACATTACCTGATCCAATAAAAGATTTAGAAACAGATTATAATAAAAAAATAAAAGAAACCCAAAAATCTTTAGAAAAAGCAAAAAAAAGTGGCAATGCTGATGAAATAACTAAGTATGAAGCGGAAATTGAAAAAACAAAAAAAGAGCGCGAAAATGTCATTGAATCAATTAAAAAATCAAATAGTGAATTACCGTTGCCTCGTTCATTACCGCCAACAACTTCTTTAGAACCTAAATTTAATAATAATCAAAAAGAGTCAAAAATATCTTATGAGGAAATGCAATTAATGATGGATCAGAATAAGATATTAGCAGACCAAACAAATATTTTAAAAGAAATAGCAGCTAAAGATAATAATATTATAGTAAATTCAAATTCAAATAATAAAATGGTCGATAATAATTTAAATATAAAACAAAATAAATCAGATTCGCGACAAAATTATTTAAGATCATCAGAAGCAGCAACTAATTTATTGGGAGGTAGATAGATATGGCCGATCAAAATCAAGAAAGAATAAAAGCCGAAGCAGCTAATAGCAGATCTGAAGGTAATAGTTCTAATACACAAATTAATACCAAAAAAACACCTACAGTTGATGCTATTCAAAAGAAGTCAATTAAAGAAGAATTTAATATTTTAAAAGATTATATTTGGACTCTTTCTGAAAATAAAAATAACATTATTAATAATATACCAAAGTTAATTGCTACTGAATATTCTATAGAAACATCACCATTGGTTCAAAATTTAAAATCATCATATGCAATTACTGCACAATTATTTTCTGAAAACAAGAAAATTTTAGGAAGTGCGATAGAAAGTTTGGTGCCAAATGCTAAAGGATTAGTTGATACTATATCACCAGAATGGGTATCTACATTTTTAGAAGGCAAAACATCAAGTGAATTAGTAAATAAAGTCGCAGGTAGCACAAAAGATATTTTTCAAAAAATAGGCGATGCAACTAATGCGAATGCACCAGATGATCACAGTTGGCAATCTGCTAAATTACAAGAATTATACAAAAATTTATATACTTTGAAATCATCAGGTAAAAAATTTATTTTTCCGTATATGGATGATGAATTTTTATCACTATCTAATAATTTTTCTGAAGGTAATGAATATCTCCAGTTTGAAGGTGGTTTATTTTCATTAGATACATCAAATACAAGAGGCAATTTAAAGAAATTTTCTAATCTCCCCGCATTGTTAGTTCCGGGCGCATACATTCAGTCTCCCCAATTTTATGATTTTTCATCTTCTGGTTGCCCTGTTATAACTATAAATTTTCCACTTTATAATAATGTTGATAGCTATGAAACGTCTAAAAACATGAAATTTGTTAAACTGTTTGGTTTGAATAATATGCCATACAGACAAAATCTTTTAGCTGTAGATCCAACAAAAATTTATGATATTTTGATCCCAGGTAAGGCAAATTTTCCACTATGTTACGTTTCTAATTATGTAGTTGATCATATAGGCACAAAAAGCTTATTTAGAAATGAAATTTACCCCGAAGCATATAATGTCCAAATAACATTTACTTCCTTAATCAAATACGATGCAAACATGTTTATAGATGCTATGAACATGAAAGGAATATATACGCCCCCACCCGGGAGAAAACAATCCGAAAAAAGTGAAATTTCACAAGCAGATCAATTCAAATTAAATGCAATAGAAAAATCTAACCAACAAGATGCTTTTGCGGCAAAAATGGAACAGGCTGAAAGAGATAAAGCGGCATTTATGGGCATGGGGAGTAGATAATTTTTTTTTTATAAAATATGGAATCCTATAAAATAACACATCCTAACGAATATTATGAAAACATTTTCAATATGTATAGAGATACAAATGAAAATGGAGATATGTATTATTTTTATAATATAGGAAAAAAAATAACACTGCCAGAAAATATTGATGATGGAGTATTTGATTATTTTTCCGTTCCAGATTATTTGCCGCTAACAACTATAAGTTATCAAGTATATGGTAGTATTCATTTATGGTGGTTATTGCTTTTGTGTAACAATATTCAAAATTCGATAAAAATTTTAACACCTGGTTCAGTTATTAAAATTATAAAAAAAGAATACTTACCTTCTATTTTAAATTCATTAAAAGCAAGAGAATAATATGGCTATTTCGGACTATATAGGCAGTGATCAGGAAGTATTTCGATACCAATACAATGGTGATGATTATTTGGTATGCGGTGCGTTTGTATCATTAGATGATTCAGGTAACGGTATTTTATTAAAAGGTAATGCATTCAAATATATAGAAATAGTTGATAATATATATCATCCATTTCACACCGGTGAAATAATTGTTAACAATAATTTAAATTTCTTTGATAAAGAATATACTTATCTCGGAAATGGCCGCGACATGTTAGTATTAACTATATTGCCTGATTCGAATCAAAATGCCATATTACCACACACTAATGAAGATTTTGTTTTAAAATTTGAATTTATAATTACTGAGTGTATAGATATAAATTATGAGAATTCATTATGCAAAAGACTAAAATTAGTAGAAGCAAAAGAATATAAATTATCAGAAACATTTTTCAATATAGCTGGTGTACAAAAATCAATTGGCGGATTTTCTTATCTCAATTCAAATGAAGGTAATGCAAAACCAACTAGTGAGTGGATAAAATCAATTCTGCAAAACGTATACACAGAAATGCAAAACAACCTTTTCATCAAAGATAAAGAAGGTAAAGATTTCTTTGAAGCTTCAAATTGTATAAACATTGACATAACGCCTCATGGTGCTATACCCAATATATCTGTTTTAAATTATATAATGCAATTTCATACACATAATGAAAGTCCGTGTATATTAAGATTTGATCGAATCAAAAAGAAATTTTTTTTATTATCATATAATACTCTATTTGCGAATAATGAAATCTTTTGCAAAGACGAAATACATTTCGGTAGACAATCAAATGAAAGCGAAAAAAATACACCAGATATAGAGTATCAACATTTTTCGAAAGTATGGAGTGAATATGCGCTATTGGGATCTTCGGGGAAAAATTCTCAAATTATAGAATTTTATAGAGAAAATCCCGATGCATCTCTTATTTTAAAATTCTTTACAAAAGAAGGTATGTCTAGTTATTCAAGAGCACATGGAGCTTTTATGTATAATACACAAACACTAGCGCCCGAAGAAATTATACAAAAATATGATAAATTATTTTTAGAACCATTTAAAAAACTTTTTAATAAAAATAATTTATCATATAATTTTATAATGCCACAAAGCACCTCGCATTTAAAGGATGCTTGGAAAACCGTGACAGATTCTTTGCCACCAGAAATGAATGAAGAAAAAATTAAAATTAAAAAAATATCAAATTTATTAAATTTAAATTATACATATATGTTCAAAGTTCGTGGCTCGACTGCTAGAAAAGCATCTACTTTCATAGATGTTTTAAAATTTGATAATATAGATAATGATGAACGCTATGATTTTAATAATCTTGGCAGACATCTTATTACCAATGTAAAACATATTTTTGTAGAAAATAGTTATTTCAATAAAATAGAAACTATCAAACCATATAAATTGTTGCCTAATCAGTCCACATTAAATCAAAATTCAATTCAAAATTTATTAAAATCATGATAGTAAAAACCGGATTTCCAGAATATATCGAATCAATAGCTATAGGAGATAATCCCGATTTTTTAAAAGATAATACGGACTTATGTCAAATAGCAGAAGATTTTTCCACAGAAATAAACTTAGCATATCTTTGGAAAAAGATTGCTACTGACCCTGATACACTAGCTGCGTCTAGGGACTTTATGAAAAATTTTTTATTAGATGCACCCGCATTAACTACAGAACATTTAATTTTTTATAGGAAAAAAATAGATCAATTACCAAATAATATAAAACAAACATTAAAAAGAGAAGTTGAATCTACATTCGAAAAAGCAGAAAATTTATCCGAAAGAGTAAAAGACCCAAATTCTAAAAGAAATTTTACTAGATCTTCATCTATTGATAAAGACAAAGATTTTTTGCAAAAGATATCAGATTTAATGAATCAATGCGAATCTGCATGTAATTATTTTAAAAATTTGTCACAGCGCGTTGGCTCTATATATGATTATAGTGCTGCTAATTCTATATACAATTCACCTCCCCAGGATACTGATATAAATTCACCGCCGCCTACAGGTTTATCTTTGGAGAAGGTGAATAAAATTCCTTCTGCATTAATAGATTCGACAACAGAAGCTTATACTAGCATGAAAACGTTTATGGATAAGGCAAAGTCTGCTATGCATAATTTTGTTTCGAATTATAATTTAGAAAAATTAGGAAAAAAAGCTTTTGCACCAGACGATAAAGGTGCTGTATATATTGGTGCCACTAGTCCATCATTATTTCAAAGTACAATGGAAGCTTATTCAAAAGGAGTTTCCAATAATAGAATGATGCTGGGTGATTGTTTCCGTGTCGTTGATTATATGTCCCGCTATAATCCATTCAACCCCGAAATGAATATTGCTAAACCTATAGATAAAGATATAGGTATAAAAACACTATATGCGGTAAACGGGCAATACGAAGAAAGAGTATCAAAAGTTAAAGTAAATGGGGTGGCTAGCTATAATCATACAGGCAGATCTTATGGATTAGCAGATACACCATCAACTACTATAAAACTTCATGACGAAATGAAAAAGAAGAAAACAAGTAAAACGCACGCTCAAACACAAGAAGAAATAAGAGAAGCATTAGACAAATATCTCGAAGGATCTCCTCTTATAACAAATTTTGAAAATTTGTCCCCCGAAACAAGAGCACAAATGGCATCTTATGGGATAGTCACTGGTTCAAAAGAAGAATGGTCTAACTTTTTTATGCGATTAGGAAATGTAGAATCGGGGTTCAACGAAAGAAATGTATCAGATATTAATGGTTATAGTCCTGGTCAAAAAGGTTATAATGGTACACCCACTTCATATGGTGTTTTTCAAATAGGATTAGAAGCAGGTGGCGGTTATAAATTAAATGGTGGCAAAAGCTTCACGCCAGAACAATTGTTTGATGTTAATACAAATACCCAAGCGGCTGTTAAAATTTGGGAAACTAATTTATATAGTTCCCGATTTGGTTTTATAAAATCTTCGAATGGTGCTGGTGCGGGTTACTTCGGAAAAGCCAGCATGTCTAAAATTAAAAATGATTATAGCAATAATACGTATTATTAATCATTAGTCAGTTCAGGTGTATTTTCAATTACAGTAGCATTAATTAACTGTTTCATTAATTCTTCTCGGGTGGATCTTAGCTTTAATCCAACCACGGCATCCAATTCCTTTTGTCTGCTCTTATTATCCATTTCTTTGATCTTAATAGCAGTACTGGTTTTCTTATCTGTGATGAGAATACGATTCAAACTTTCAACCGCAGAAGATGTTGCTTTAATTAATTCTGCTAATGCCGTTACTTCTTCTGCATTAGGTGCCGCTTCAACATAGTCTCTGACTAATGTAACAGATTCAGAAGCTTGTTTAACTAAATTACCGGTGTGTTTTAAAATGAATTCCTCGAGATTTTCTTTTGTTAGGGCATCTTCTACTTGATCTACTTCTCTCGTCGCTTTAGGAATAGATTTTAGTTGATTAATGAGCGAATCTACAGAGTCTAATGAATCATCTTCTGACATAAAAAATATTTATTGATAAACAGTGAAGCATCACCTATAATTATTGCATGATTAAATTCTTAAAGACACATGATGACGCAGTATTACCAAAGAAAAATAATACAGATCCTACAACAGGTGATAGTGGATATGACATGACAGCAGTAGAAGAAACAGTTATTCCAGCTAGAGGATCAGCTGTTGTTCCTGTAGGGTTGACATTAGCATACTTATCGCCAGAATTTTGGGTTCGAATTGAAAGTCGATCTGGTTTAGCATTCAAATATAATGTAACCGCATTTAATGGTATTATTGATAATCCATATCGGGGCGATTTGGGTGTTAAATTATTCAATCATTCAGATTCCGATTATACAGTAAAGAAGGGTGATAGATGTGCTCAGCTGGTTATCTATCCTTTAGTATCTATGAATGCTGACTGGGCTGATTCAGTGTCTGAAACAAGTCGTGGTGCTAAGGGATTTGGTTCTTCTGGAAAATAATTATTATGAATTTTGATAATATTTGGGTTGAGAAGTATAGACCAAAGACATTAGATGATATTGTCCTTCCAGTTGATACTAGGAAGGTCATTGAATCATATAAAACAAAGAAAGAGATCTCTAATCTTCTTCTTATTTCATCACCAGGTCAAGGCAAGACCACTTTAGCTAAGATGATTGTTAATAATATTCTCGAATGTGATTATCTTTATGTCAATGCATCCGATGAAAATGGTATTGATACTATTAGAACCAAAGTAATTTCATTTGCACAGACCAGATCATTAACGGGTGATATTAAAGTAGTTATATTAGATGAATCGGATGGAATTTCAGCAGAAGGACAGCGTGCTTTACGCAATGTTATGGAAGAATATGCTGCTAATACCCGCTTTATTCTCACAGCTAATTATAAGCATAAGATCATTCCTGCTGTTCAATCTCGTTGTGTTAGCTTGAATTTCAATCATAACATTCAAGATGTCATTAAGCATTGTTTTGGTATCCTTAAAAGGGAGTCTATTGTAGTGCCTGAAGATCAGAAGCCGTTGTTTGTTGAATTAGTAAAGCATAATTTTCCCGATTTCAGAAAGATTATTAATGAATTGCAAAAAAATTCTATTTCTGGTACATTGAGTATTGTTAATCAAGCAACACAAAATGAATTTGTTAAAGAAGTTTTTGATAAGATCGGAGAAAATCCATTTGAATGCAGAAAGTTTTATATTCAAAATGAAAGTACCTTTCAATCAGACTATCATAATCTGATGAAGAATATGGTTCAGTTTGTTTATTCTTGGCAGAATGAACCAAAGAAAGCTGAAACCATTTTAGTTATAACAGAATACATGTATAGGCATGCATTTGTTGTTGATCAGGAGATCAATTTCTTTGCATTAATCTTGCAAATCGCAAAATTATAGTTCTTGGAAGCTTTTGAGATACCTCGCAGTAGTTGGTTGCTGTGCTGGTATCTTAATATTTTGGGTAGGTAATTTATGCTCAATGGAGGTAGCCTTACCTTCACCCCTATCAGCCTTAAATGATTCTGTTTCCTTTATAGAATACTCTAAAGGTTTAATTTGTGTTCCATTTGGTCTTACTAAAGAAGAGTCAAACGCGGGATAATTGATGCCATCGGTTTGCATCTGTTCAACACAACAAGCAGGAATCTTTGTATAGTGTGTATAACGACCACCGCCATTATCCAATGCAATGTCTAATGTGACATCACCTGTCATGGTATCAGGATTTCCGGGAAATCTGGGCGTATTATTATCTACAATACCAACAACACGCAAATGCAATTTCGAAGATTCCATTTCATCAAGCAGTTGTTTAATATTACCACCTAACATTTTATAAGCATCGTTAGTCTTAAAATTTTTAGCAAACTTGACATAGTCACCTACTAAAAATCCACCACGGGAATAACGGGTCAATGCTGCTTCAAAAATGGCATGAAACTTCTTCTTCATGCTATTATTTACTTAATTGTTAAATATTTTTATGGCGTCAATTAAAATAAGTGGATTACCTGAACCGAGGGTTCAGACTAAAGCATTTACTTATTCTGACCTGCATTTAGATTTGCAAAAAAAATATTTAATTAAAGATAATTTAAAACAACAACCAGAAATTAATGATTTGGTTTTGGATTATGATTTAAACGCTATAAAAAATTCTATTAGAAATATTTTTAATACTACGCCAGGTGAAAAAGTTTTAAATCCTGAATTTGGTTTAAATTTAAAACAATTTTTATTCAGTCCTATGAGTGATTTAGTTGCTTTGGATATAGCTGGTTTAATTAGATCTAAATTAACTTTTTTTGAACCGAGAATCTCATTGAATTATGTGAATGTATATCCAATGTACGATACATCAGAGTATAATATAGATATTTCATTTTCGTTACCCCAATTAAATACCCCTGCATTCACAATGTCGGGTGCATTAAATAGTATTGGTTACACAAACTACTAATTATGTCAATATCAAATTTTACAGAATTTAATTTGCCCAGAAATGCTTATGCTTCGTTTGACGCGGTTAGCATGAAACAATTGATTATCAATCGATTGAAAACAGCTGAAAAATTTCAAGACATTGATTTTGAAGGTAGTAATATATCTGCGTTAGTAGACGTGATTGCATACATGTACCATGTATTGATATTTTATCTAAATCAAACTTCATCCGAAGCAACTTTTTCACAAGCAGAATTATTTGAAAATATCAATAAGATAGTTTCTCTAATAGGATATAAGCCACATGGATACCATACGTCATCTATTACAATTAGTGAATTCACTGCTAGCTCAGATATTATTCCAGGTTCTTATCTATTGCCTAGATTTTCTTATATAAATGTAGACGGTTCAACTTATACATTTACAGAAGATGTATTTTTTGAGAAAACAAATAATGGTGATGAAAATATTGATAGTGTTACAAAAAATAATATTCTTTATCAAGGCGATGTAAAAGAATATCCTACCGAAACGGCATTGGGTGAAGCATTTGAAATCAAAACAATAACTGTTCAAGATTTGATAAACAATTCTGTTATTATTGATAATAATAATATATTTGTATTTGTTAAAGATTCAAATACAAATAAATGGGTTGAATGGAAAGAAGTTGATTCCGTATATGGTCAAGAAGCAACTGCTAGAGTTTTTGAAAAACGCTTTAATGAAAATTTGAATTATGAATTAAAATTTGGTAACAATGTTAATGGTAAACAATTGAATTTGGGAGACCAAATTGCAATTTATTACTTACAAAGCAAAGGATCAGCAGGGAAAATAGGGTCTAATTTATTAAATGGTAAGCAATTGTCTCTTTATAATACAAACAGATGGAATGAAATTTATAATGATATTAAAATATCTGCTGCTACAAAAATTACATCAAATGATTTGACTTATTTAAATATCAATAATGAAACAGCATCTACAAATTTTAAAACATATGAGTCTGCTGAAGAAATTAAGAAAAATGCGCCTCTCATGTTCATGTCACAAAATAGATGTGTAACAGTAGATGATTTTGAATCTAAAATATCATCAAAATTTTCTAATATTATTCAAACAACAAAGGTAGTAAATAATCAAGACTATACAAAATATTATTTGAAATATTTTTATGATATAGGTTTAGAGAGACCTAATCAAGAAGAAAGAGTATTGATGAATCAGGTTTTATTTTCTGATAGTTGTGATTTTAATAATGTGTATTGCTTCATAGTTCCTAAGTATGGATCTATTATTAATGAACAAATACCATCTAGTATATCAATTTCACAAAAACAAGCAATTGCTGAATCTTTTAGAGATATTAAATTAATAAATCAAAATATAGTAGTATGTGATCCTATATATAATGCATTTGATATTGGATTACCCTTTCCAGACGAAACAAATACTGAAGTTATAAGAGATGAAACAAAATTAAAAATTTACCGCGATCCCGCCTTTAATACATCAAAAGAATTAATTAAGAGTAATGTATTCAGTATTATACAAGATTTTTTTGATATATCAAATAATAAATTAGGATCTCTATTAAATTTGTCTCAATTGTCACAAGATATACTAACTATACCGGGTATTCAAAAAATTGAAACATATAGGAATAATAAAAATAATGAATTTTTCGTATCAAGAATAAATTTCGTAGTATGGAATCCGTTATATCCGGAAGTTACTCTAGAAAGCACATCACAAAATTATTCTTTGCAATATTTTCAGTTTCCGTTTTTCTATCAAATAAGTAATTTATTAAACAAAATTGAAGTAATTTAATGGATACAGATTATAGATATTTAAATTTTTCTGTACTTGACTATACAAATAGTCAAATTACTTCTGGCTATACATTGCCCATAACACCATTTACATTTATACCTAAATTTGATGCTGGTGATGGTCATGTAGTCTCTAATACTAGAATAATATGGGATTTTGGTGATGGTACTTTTAGCCGAGATATAACAGCAACACATTATTTTAAAATTCCGGGTACTTATAGTGTAAAATGTTATTTTTATGGCGCTAGCGGAATAGGATATGAATCTTCGTTTGTACAGAATATTCTTGTACGTGACTTTATTTCAGACACTTTAGTACTTTCTGCTAAAAATAACCCTATCATTAGAACTTCTAGATATGAATGCCCCTTTTTAATATCACGTTTTAATAGTTGGCAAACATATAATTCATTATCCAGCGAAGGCGCATCTATTTGTTTAGAAGTATCTGGAAATTCATCGCCTATTTTAGATGTAGAAAACTATTATCTGGATAAGTATGCTCATCTTAAACCCAGTGCAAGATTTTTGACATTGGATTATAATGAAACCCTTTCTGCTTATGATGCCATACCGGTAAAAATTATAAAGACACGTAATAATGTGGATTTATATGTAAAAATAAATAATTTTAATGATATAGTTTTTTGTAAAAAAGATGATCCAGGTTCTGTATTGGCGGGTACTTCTGGTCAAAGTCTCATTTATTACACAGATGATACAGTAAGGAC
>Ga0315900_10002675_pt1 | contig 26843 bp, 19 predicted proteins | sample LakEriMetagenome_FD_203521 | JGI IMG/M metagenome (GOLD analysis project Ga0315900, IMG submission 203521) | Freshwater fungal communities from buoy surface, Lake Erie, Ohio, United States - Buoy 12 MA114 | ecosystem: Environmental > Aquatic > Freshwater > Lake > Lake biofilm | place: USA: Lake...
CGCCAGCACCGGCAACGATACGTGGAACGCCAACTGCCAGTGCATGGGTCAGGTGATCGACTGCCTCGGCGTGGCTGGTGGCACCGCGCTGCCCGGCACGGCCTGCAACGACAACAACGCGAACACCATCAACGATGTGTGGAGTGCGAACTGCCAGTGCGCCGGAACGCTGGTGGTGTACGACTGCCTCGGCGTGGCGAACGGCACTGCACTACCCGGCACGGTCTGCAACGACGGCAACGCCAGCACCGGCAACGATACGTGGAACGCCAACTGCCAGTGCGTGGGTCAGTTGGTCGACTGTCTGGGCGTGGCTGGAGGGAGCGCCCTTCCTGGCACAGCTTGTAATGACAACAACGCGAACACCATCAATGATGTGTGGGGCGCGAACTGCCAGTGCGCCGGAACGGTGGTGGTGTACGACTGCCTGGGTGTGGCGAACGGCGCGGCACTGCCCGGCACTCCCTGCAACGATGGCGATGCCAATACCGGCAACGACACCTGGAACGCCAACTGCGAGTGCGTGGGTCAAGTGATCGATTGTCTGGGTGTGGCCGGAGGGAGCGCCCTTCCTGGCACAGCTTGCAATGACAACAACGCGAGCACCATCAACGATGTGTGGAGTGCGAACTGTCAGTGCGCCGGTACATTGGTGGTGTACGACTGCCTCGGCGTGGCGAACGGTACGGCCCTGCCCGGCACCCCTTGCAACGATGGTGATGTGAATACGACCAACGACGCGTGGGATGCCAACTGCAATTGTGTGGGTTATCTGGACCTGATCGTGGATTGTGCGGGCGTGCCTGGCGGTAGCGCATATATCGATGGTTGCGGTACCTGTGCGGGTGGTTCCACCGGCCTGATCCCCGACCTTGACAGCGATGCGGACGGTCTCCCCGATTGCATGGACAATTGCAGTACCACCGCAAATCCCGGCCAGGCTGATTTTGATGGCGACGGTGTGGGCGATGTGTGCGACAACTGTCTGTGGGTGTACAACCCCGAACAGGCCGATACGGATATCGATGGAGTGGGTGATGCCTGCGATTTCGCCACCGGGATCAATGAAAGTGATATGTCCATGGGCTTGAGCTTCGTACCGAACCCGTCATTGGGCGAGGTCGCCGTACACTGTGCATCACCCGATGCGCGTACGCTCAGGTTCCACAATGCGGTCGGTGCCCTTGTGTTCGAAGCACCCGTCCGTCAACGAATGCAACTGGAAGCCCTTTCACCGGGCATCTATATCGTTCTCGCGCTGGATGCGGAAGGCAGACCGCTGGCGCAGACCAGGTTCGTCAGGCAGTGACGGGCCCGTGTTGGAAGAGAAGGCTTCCCGAGCGATCGGGAGGCCTTTCTCACTTTAACAGGGTCACGGTCCCGAACAGGTCCTTGCGTGCTGCACTGAACTGGTCCCTCGCCACGATCCGCCAGTTGTACACATCCAAGGGGAGTTCCGCTCCGGTGTTGTTCCATGTACCGTTCCAAGGTTCCATTGGATCGGTTGAAGAGAAGACCTCCAAGCCCCATCGGTTGAAGATGAGCAACTGATAGCTCGTAGGGTCCACTCCCAAAATGCTGGGCAGCCAGAGGTCGTTGATCTGATCTCCGTTGGGCGTGAACGCATTGGGTACATGGATCGTCAGCACATCCTCTACCAGGAGGTCCAGGCAATTCGTTGCGCTGCAGCCCAGACCATCCACCCCGGTGAGGCACAGCTGATAGATGCCCACAATGGCCGGTTCGATCGTCATGTTGAAGGAGGTGCCTCCGCCGATGGTTTCTCCACTAAGTGTCCAGCTATAGGTCACATTGTCGTTGGGTGTATGCTCCACTTGGAAAACGGGGTCTTCAACGCTTGCGCGGAAGGGAGTGGCAAGGAATGCAATGGTCGGTCCGCTGCTCGTGGACACTGCATCTGAGAGTGTGCTTGAACCCACACACCCGTTCATGTCGGTCACGGTCAAGCTGACGTTGTATTGGCCAGCATTGGCATACGTGTGCATGGTGGAGCCCATCACGCTCGAAGTGGTGCCATCACCGAACGTCCAGTTCGCGTTCTGTAAAACGCCAGGACCAGTGTATGTGAACTGGACCGGTAACGGTGTGCATCCGGAATCCACGTTCACATTGAACGTCGGTACGGGCAATGGTGAAACTGCGACGTTCACGCTACCGGTATCGTTCGTGCCTGCGCATCCACCCGTTCCATCCACCGTATAGGTATAGTTGCCGGCTGGCGATGTCCCTGGAATGAACGTGCTTCCGGCATTACCCGCGGGGCCGCTCCAGGAACCGCCGTTCTGGGCGGACGGTCCCAGAAGTGGGAACAGGTCGAACAATGCCGCATTGATGCACACAGAGGTTGAGTCATCGTTCCCGGCGTTCGGAAAGGGTGAAACGGTGACGGCGAGAAGGGCCTGTGCGTTCGGGCATGGGGCCATGCCGTTAACGGTGTACGTATAGTTCCCCGTAACGGCTGTGGCTGGATCGATCAAGGTGATGGTGCTGCCCGTAGGTGCGGTCCATGTTCCGCCGTTCGAGGGTGAACCGTTCAATTGGGCAAGGGGGTCGAAGGCTGGGTCACCGGCGCATACGGTGATGAGGCTATTGACGCCTGCGTTGGGGGCCTGCACTACGTTCATGGTCACCGTGCTCGAAGCGGCAGGACATGGCGCCGTGCTGTTCACCGTGTATGTGTAGGCCCCGGGCACATCGATGCCCATGTTGAACGAATTGCCGTGCGGTTGTCCGTTCGGTGCCGTCCAGGACCCGTTCATCGCAGGCGATCCGCCCAGGGCCGAGATCAATGGGTACGGCGCACTTTGCGATGAGCAAACGGTGGCGGTGCCGCTCGTCCCCGCATTCGATGCTGGAACAATGGTCAAGGTGACATTGGAGCTCGAAGCCGGGCACGGGCCGTTCGCCGGTACGGTGTATTGATAGGCCCCGTTCGAACCAGTGGACGGATCCACGGTTCCGTTCATGGGCGTTCCGTTCGGCGAGGTCCAAGTTCCCCCAAGCAATGGCGTACCACCCAATACCCCGAAGAGGTTCGTTGCCGGGCCACTGGAACATAGGGTCAGCACACCGTTCGTGCCCGGGTCGTTCGGTTGCACCGTGCCAACGGTAACCGTTGTGCTGGCACTTCCGCAGGGCGGCGCTCCGATTATGGTGTAGGTGTATACGCCGTTCGCGCTGCTACCTGGCGTGAAGTTTCCATTGAATGTGGCACCCGATGGGCCTGTCCATGTGCCACCCACTTGGGCATCGGCACCGAGCGCAGGGAACAGATCGGTCGATGCTCCCGTGGTGCAGAGGGTCAATGTTCCGTTGGTGCCCGCATTGGGTTGTGCCGTAACATTCGCCGTGACCGTTGCCGAGGCGTTCGTACAAGGTGCTGTGGCAGGGATGGTGTAGGTATAGGCACCGGGTGCCGAAACGCCAGGGGAAAAGAGCGGCCCTGTCGAGGTTCCACCGGGACCGGTCCACGTGCCCCCGGCTTGCGGAGATCCTCCCAAAGCACTGAACAGATCGGTGCTGGGTGAGGCATCGCACAAATTGAGATCTGCACTGCTTCCGGCATTGGGTTGGGGAATGAACGTAATGGCCACTTCGGCTTGCGCGTTCGGGCATGGCGCTGTTCCCGTAACAGTGTAGGTGTAGGTGCCGTTGGATGCTGTGGAAGCGTCCAGTTGGTCGCTTACGGCAGTGCCGTTCGGAGAGGTCCAGGTCCCTCCCGCGTTCGGTGTGCCGCCCAATAGCGAGGTCAGTTGAACAAGGCCAGCGGTCTCGCAGAAGCTGGTCGGTGCACCATCGGTGCCTGCGTTCGGCAAGGCTGGTTCCGTTACCGTTACGGTGGCAGAGCTTGCCGCACAAGGAGCAAGCCCGGGAACAGTGTACGTGAATATGCCAGGAGCATCCAGTGTGGGATCATATGTGCCGCTCAATGGGGTCCCGCTCACGTTGGTCCATTGACCACCGGGGTCGGGCGTGCCACCCAACTGCCCGAAGAGCAATGTGGAGGGACCATTGGAACAAATGGTCAGCGTTCCGTTAATGCCCGCACTGGGCGTGGGGTTCACGGTCACATCCACCGTGGCCACCGAGGTAACACATGGAGCAATGCCTGCAATACTGTAAGTGTAAATGCCGGGTGGGTCGTTGCCCGGAACGAAAGTGCCGGAATGTGCTATGCCCCCTGGTGCGCTCCATGAGCCTCCTGGTTGTGCACCTCCATCCAAGCTGTTGAACAAGGGTACGGACGGCGTGGTGCTGCACGTGGTGATGGGATCCGAAGTACCGGCATTCGGCTGTAGTGGAATGCTGACCGTAACGGTGGCTTGAGCGGAACAGGGAGGCGAGGCACTGGTGACCGTGTACACGTAATCGCCGGGGGCGTCAATGGCAGGATCGAGCACACCTGAGTGAGCGGCACCGGTGGGCGATGTCCACGCTCCGCCTGCGTTCGGCGTACCTCCAAGTACATTGAAAAGCCCCGTCGCGGGCGAGGTGGAGCAAAGCGTCAGCGAACCTGGTGTTCCGGCGTTCGCCGTGCAGCTCTGAATGACCACCGGTGTGTTGAAGGCCGGTGGGTTGGCATCACCTCCGCATCCGGCACTGCTCCATGATCCGGTCTGGCTATCGCTGAGCGTATTGAACGTTACGGCCAGGCTGGTGCCGTTCACACAGGCCGGTCCGCTCAGCACGCTAATGGTCCAGCAGAACTGCCAGTTCACGGCCCCCACGCAGAAGTCGCCGAAATTGTTCCCAGGGTTGCCGTCGTTGTTCAGGTCAAAGAAAAAGCCTGGACCTGTGGGGCCTATGTTGGTGGCCGCCGTGCCTTGTACCGAGTTGTACCAGCCCCAGGTGCCTCCGCTACCGCCGCATGTGGCCGGTGGCGGTCCAGGGGTCAGTGTGGCCAGGTCCCAGCCCGGCCCGAAGGTCGCGGTCATCCCTTGGAACCAGTTAGCGTTGGTAGAGTTCCAGAAGGTCACGGTGAAGCAGAAGGTCACTGTTTCACCGCAGGCATAGGTGCCGTTCGTAGGCAGCGGACTGGCAGTAAGGGTGTAGCCTGTAAGACAAGGCTGAGCGACCATGTTGGTGCTCGCCAACACGAGGGTCACGAACAGGGATAGGACCCTCGTTCTGTTCGGCATGATCGCTTCTCGGGTAACGTGTTTTCGAAACCCAAGATAAGCGAACTCACATTTCGGCCCCAAAAGGGATCAGGTGGCCAGGATACCGACCATGGCCACCAGCTCATCCTGCAACTTCTTCTGCTTGCCGATCGCCTCGGCGAAGGGCGTGCTCACTACTGAGCCGTTCACTTCACCCAGCATGCAGTTATGCTCCCCGGCCAACAAGCGATCCATGGCGGCCACCCCCAGGCGACTGGCCAAAATGCGGTCCATGGCCGTAGGTGAACCGCCGCGTTGTAGATGTCCCAGCACCGTAACGCGCATGTCGCGGTCGGGCAGATGGTGTTTCACGCGTTGTGCGATGGCAATGGCACCGCCCTGTTCATCGCCCTCGGCCACGACCACGATGCTCGATGATTTCAACCGGGAGGCCTGGCCAAGCTCCTTCACCAACTGCTCGATGCTCTGGCATAGTTCGGGAACCATCACATATTCGGCTCCCGAAGCGATGGCGCTGGCCAGCGCGAGGAAACCAGTGTCGCGGCCCATGACCTCCACGAAGAAGAGGCGGTCATGGGAGGATGCCGTGTCCCGTATCTTGTCCATGGCTTCCATCGCGGTATTCACGGCCGTATCGAAGCCGATCGTTCGGTCGGTGCCGAAAAGGTCGTTATCAATGGTCCCAGGCAGGCCGATCACCCGGCATCCGTGCTCCTCGTGGAAGACCTTGGCCCCGGTGAACGTGCCATCACCTCCAATGGCCACCAAGGCATCCATACCGTGGCGCCGAACTGTGGCCGCGGCTTTTGTGCGGCCTTCCGCCGTGCGGAACGCTTCGCTCCTTGCCGACCGAAGGATGGTGCCGCCGCGCTGGATGATGTTGCTCACATCACGCGGCCCGAGCGGTCTGACTTGATCGTTCACCAAGCCTTCATAACCGCCCAGTATGCCCGAGACCTGAATGCCGTGAAAGGCAGCTGCTCGTGCCACGGCACGTATCGCAGCGTTCATTCCCGGGCTGTCGCCACCCGAGGTGAACACGCCGATATGCCGCAAAGGGGCCATCCCGCTTATTCAGCGATCACTGTGCCGAGCGCCATGCGCCGACCATCACCGGCGTTCACCAGTACCAATCGGTAAGTTCCTTGCGCCAGCCCATTACGGTCCACGCGGACCAAAGCGCCCGGCAGGCCGCTGCGCTGTGCCACCTCGCGTCCACTTCCATCAATGATAAGCAGGGTGCTGCCCGCTTGGAATGCGCTCAGGTCGATCTGGAAACCATCGGTGAACACTGTGGGATAGGGCACCGGCAGGACGGACGTGTCCGCTTGTTCAACGCCAGTGGTGGTGCCGTTGATGCTGTAGATATCGAAAATTGCGCCCGTGTAAAGCTTGGTGCCCGATGCGTGGAACTCTTCCAATCCCACCTGGTCGAACGCGGCCAGACCGGTGTTGAACGCGCTCCATGTGGAACCTTGGTCCATCGAACGGAGCATCCCCTGTGATCCTCCTGTGATGGCGAAGTACTTTCCGTCATAAAGGATCAATTGGCTCTTGGTCAGGGGGATGGCCACACCGCCTGTCGCATTGTTCCAGGTAGCGCCGCCGTTGGTGGAGAATTTGTAACCGGCATCACTGATGCAGACCAATCGGCTGGGTGTGCCTTGCACACTGTACATGGCAAAATTCGAGCCTGTCACGATGCTCCAGCTAACCCCGTTGTCCAAGCTGCGTACCATGCCTGCACTTGTAGCGGCATACAGCACGAAGTTGATGCTGGCCATGTGGTAAACGGTCATGTTGCTGCCCATTCCGGCGTGCGAAACGGACCAGGAATCCCCGTTGTTGATGGTGCGATAAACGCCCCCGCCATTGGCGATCATACCGCTCATCACCACGAAGGTGACCCCGCCGAAGTTGAAGAACTTGTTGGCGAACACGTTGGCATTGGCCGTGAGCGTGCCATTGGCCGGGCTCCAACTGGTACCGCCGTTGCTGGAGCGGAAAACACCTGAATGGGTGCCGGCGAACAGATGGGTCGCATTGCTACCCACCGATTCAATGCTGATGCTCCCACTGGCCACCGGTAGACCAGCGTTCACAGTGGCCCATGAAGCTCCGTCATTGGTTGATTTGTAAACGCCCAGCGGGAAGCTGGCCAGGTAAATGGCGCCACCTTGGGTGGTGATGCTGCGAACCGCTTGCACGCCCGAGGTGCTGGCATTGTACGGTTGCCATTGGGCCTGAACAGTAAGAGCGGTGATCAGGAATGCGGCGAGGGTCGAAAAGGGTCGAACTGCGGTCATGCGTTGCTCCGTGTTGGGGATGCGAATGTAGGCTTGTCCGGACCAATTTCAGGAGGCAGGCGCCGAACACAGGGGTTACCTTTGGACCATGTTCGGTAGGGCCCATAAGTGGATGGTGGCAGGAAGCCTTGCCCTGATCGCGGTCCTTCATCTCGTTTTTGCGCCGCTGGCCCACGCTGGACTGCATGTTGATGACGCCGATCACCAGGGTGCGGATGGTCCCGTTTGCGTGGAGGCTTGCGTGCTGTGCAATGCTGCCCTGCCGGCCATTGAAGCTGAGCATTTTGCGTCCTTGGCCCCCTTGGCCATGGTCCTGGCCGATAAGGTGCCCATGAGGCCTGCTGTTCGGCCGGGAACTTGCAGCTTGGTGATGTCCGGGCGAGCACCCCCCGCACGACCTGCTCAGGCCCGTTGACCGTTGTCCGTTCACCCCCTTTTTTGGGGGATCCCCCGTTCACGCCCCTTCGTGCTCATGTCCTCGTTGTTCCGATCCTGTCTTACAGCATTGTTGGCATTCGCCGCTGCGGCCGCTCTCGGCCAGCCGGTGGTTTGCGACCTGGTCCTGCGTGGGCGGGTGATCGATGACCACGATCGGCTGGGCCTCTCCTTTGCGGAGGTGTGGTTGCCCGAACTGGAGCGCGGTGCCGTTACGGATGTGGATGGCCGGTTCCAGATCGAGGGGTTGTGCGCAGGCACTTACCTCGTCAGGGTGATGCACTTGGGGTGTGAGCCGGTCGAACGCAGGGTCGTGCTTCAGCGAAGCATGGAAATGGACTTCAGGCTGGAGCACCACGTGGAGGAGTTGCGTGAACTGGAAGTAGTGCGCGAGAGACCCGATGAGAACGTGGGTGCTGCAAAGCAGGAACTGGGCAAGGATGACATGGAGAGGGGAGCGGGTCGCGACCTGGCCACCATGCTGTCCGTTATTCCCGGGGTTACTGTGCTAAGCAGTGGCCCCACCATTGCGAAGCCGATGATCCAGGGGCTCACGGGGAACAGGATACTCACCCTCAACCAAGGGGTGCGCCAGGAGGACCAACAGTGGGGGACCGAACATGCGCCCAACCTCGATCCTTTTTCCAGCGACCGGATCACTGTCGTGAAGGGCGCGAGTTCCGTTCAATACGGGGCCGATGCCATAGGTGGGGTGGTGATCACCGAACCGGTGGAACTGCCGCGCGAACATGGTCTGGGTGGTGAGGTGAGGGCGCTGGGGATCTTGAACGGCCGAGGGGGCGGTGCCAGTGGAATGCTACAAGGCGCTGCTCGCTCCATGCCGGGTCTTGGCTGGCGCGTTCAAGGATCTGTACGTTCCACGGGCGATGCCACTGCACCCGACTATGTGTTGAGCAATACCGGCATGCGGGAGGCCGGTGGTTCTGTCGCGGTGGGCATGCGGCGCCATTGGGGGCACGCTCAAGTGTACTACAGCTATTTCGGCCGTGAGCTCGGTATCCTGCGCGCATCCCATATCGGGAACCTCACCGATCTGCAGATCGCGATCGCCACCGGTGAGCCGTGGTACCAGGCTCCGTTCACCTATGACATTGAAGCGCCAAGGCAGGTGGTGCAACATCACCTGTTCAAGGCCGAGTTCGAGCACCGCATTGCGGAGCGCAGCCAATTGTCCGCGACCTATGGTTACCAGGCGGACGACCGACAGGAGTACGATATCCGGCGCGGTGGACGAAGCGATCGGCAGGCACTGGACCTGTTCCTGACCACCCATACGGCGGACGTGGTCCTGAAACACTGGTTGGGCCCCAAGGTGCATGGCAAGTTCGGTGCGAACGGTGTGCTGCAGGACAATTTCAACGTGCCCGGTACTGGTATCCGGCCACTTATTCCCGATTTCACCAAGGCCACGGGCGGGGTCTTCGTGCTGGAGCATGTGCCCTTGGGCGAACGCTTTGAACTGGAGGTGGGGGCCCGCCTGGAAGGCACGCGCATCGAGGTCCGCCGCTTCGATCGGGAAGGCACTTATTCAACCCCGTTGCATTCCTTCGTCAATCAGGCCCTGGGGCTTGGGTTGAACTGGGAGATCGCGGACAGCACGCGAATGCGGTTCAATCTGAGCTCGGCCTTCAGGCCACCGCACGTGAGCGAGCTGTACAGTGAAGGGCTCCACCACGGTTCGGCGGCCATCGAGCTCGGTGATCCGGGATTGAACAGCGAGCGCGCCTACCGCGCCTCCGCCGATCTGCAGGCCGCACCGTTCAAGGGTCGTTTACGCATGGACCTCACCGCCCACGCCGGGTTTTTCGATGGCTACATCTACCTGTTGCCGTCGGGCTTCCAGCTTACCATCAGAGGTGCTTTCCCCGTCTTCAATTACGTGGCAACGGATGCATGGCTTTATGGACTGGACGGTCAGTTGATGTATCAGGTGAAGGGTCCCTGGGCACTGCGGTCCCGCTTCAGCATTGTTCGTGGTTGGGACGTAGGCGCCGATGAGTGGCTTTTCCAAATGCCTTCGGATCGTATCGAGAACAGCCTGGTGTACCAACCCCCGGATCCCGGTGGGTGGCGCGATGTGGAGTTCAGTGTCAGCAGTGCGTTCGTGTTCCAACAGGTCCGTGTTCCTCCCGATGTGGATCTCATGCCTGCACCGGACACCTACCACCTGCTCGGATTGGGCATCAGTATGGAGCGTCCGATCGGTAACGATCGGTTGCGGTTCGGCATTCAAGGAGCGAACCTGTTGAACATGGCCTACCGTGATATCCTTGACCGGTTCCGGTATTATGCGGATGCACGTGGCGCCGATCTGACGCTCTCTGTGAGGTACTCGTTCGGGTCCGCTCGCTGATCGAAGGAAAGGGCAAGGATCGAAGGGTCTTTACGTTCAAGGTGCAGTTACATCCGCGGGTCGAACGCATTTCGTTCTCATGTCCCAGATCAAGAAGCTGTCCCTCTTATGGTTGCTCTGTCCCACTTTCTCGTGCGGCCAACCTGCTGTTGAGCCCCCGGTGGCCGTGGAAGCGCCGGTCGTTCTGCGTTCACCACCCCGCGTTCCTCTCGCACGATCGATCGACAGCCTGAACGTGCATGCCGACAGTATCCGGTTTCATGTGGTGAAGCGCAGGCGTGTGTTCCATGTGCTCGCCGGTCGTGATACGCTGTGCACCTACCCATGCGTGCTTGGTGAACGACCAGAGGGAGATAAGCAGATGCAGGGCGATCGCCGCACACCGGAGGGTGTGTTCGGCTTCCGGAGCAAGCGCATGCACGACAAGTGGCACGCGTTCGTTTGGGTGGATTATCCCAATGCCGAGAGCTGGCGACGGTTCCGCGAACGGCAGCGCCAGGGTCTTGTTCCGGCAGGCGCCGACATTGGCGGCGAGATCGGCATACACGGAGTGCCCGATGGAATGGACCATTGGGTCGTGCAGGGGGTGGACTGGACCTGGGGCTGTATCGCGTTGCGGAACGCCGACCTGGACGAGATCTATCCCTACATCCGGCCCGGGAGCACGACCCTTACCATCGTGCCCTGAAACAATTCACGGCGCGATCGCCTCAGGGAACAGCTCATCGTATCCCGTGCGGTCGTCGTGCTTGCGCAGGTAACGTATGCCACCGATCTCCTGGACCACGATCTCAAGGGTCGTGCGTACGATGCATCCAATGGAAGCATGGCCTCCGGTCATGCTTCCATTGTGGTCGGCAACGGACAGATGCAGGTGCATGCCGTGGCGTGAGAGCGTTCCCGATAGGCCGCATACTTCCAGATCGCCCTCCAGCAGGGTGCTCTCCGGTCTTCCTCCATAGCGGATCCCTGCTGTGGAAAGGCTTCCCACAGCACTGACGATCGCGGCCGCCTCGATGCCCTGTTCAGAGCACCACAAGGCTAGCGTGGCCCGCAGATCTTCCCCTGGCCATAACCGAAGGGTATGCAGCTGGTAGGGCCGGCCTGCCGTGTGGATCACTGATCGAAGGTGTTCGGGAAGTGTTGCTTCAGTGCGGCGATACCATCACGCACCTTGTCCTCCTGTTCTCCCTTGAAGGAGATGAGCTTGGCGGCCAATTGCTCATCGGCCGTGGCCAGGATCTGCACGGCAAGCAGTCCTGCGTTGCGCGCTCCGTTCACGGCCACGGTCGCCACGGGCACACCTGCGGGCATCTGCACAATGGAGAGCAGCGAGTCCCAGCCATCAATGGAGTTCCGGCTCTTGATCGGTACACCGATCACTGGTAATGTGGTGAGGGAGGCCACCATGCCGGGCAAATGGGCGGCGCCCCCGGCACCGGCAATGATCACTTTCAGGCCACGGTCGGCCGCACCCTTGGCGTACGCGAACATGCGGTCCGGAGTGCGGTGTGCGCTCACCACGGTAAGCTCATGTTCCACGCCGAACTCCTTCATTGTGTCCAAGGCCTCACGCATGATCTCCAGATCGCTGCGACTGCCCATGATGATGCCGACCATGTTGTGAGGGGTGTTCGTTGGTTGCTTCGTGTCACTTTGCTTCTGCCGATGAGGTCACGGGCACCACACGGCACCGGTCGCGCACGATGTGTATCGCACGCTCCAAGGCTTGCTGGTCCTCGGCCATCACGGTCACGTGTCCCATCTTGCGCCCACTGCGTGTTTCGGCCTTGCCATAAAGGTGAGGGAATGTGCCTGGCAAGGCCAGGACCTCCTCCGCCCCCATCAACGAGGGTTCGCCAGTGCCTCCACTTCCCACCAGGTTCACCATGGCGGCAAGGCTGCGCAGGCGTGTATCACCCAAGGGCCATTGCATGTAGCAGCGCAGCAATTGATCGAACTGGGAGCTGGCGCAGGCCTCAATGGTATGATGTCCACTGTTATGTGCGCGTGGGGCGGTCTCGTTCACCAGAAGTTGGCCATTGCGCGTGAGGAACATCTCCACGGCGTAGAGCCCTGGTGCTCCGAAAGCATCCGCTACGCGGTCGGCCAGCGCACGCGCCGCAGCGGCTGTTGCTGATGGGATGCGGGCAGGTGCCTGCAAGTGGTCCACCAGGTTCAGCTGTGGGTCGAACACCATTTCCACCGGATCGTAGGTGACTTGCTTGCCATCGTCGGCGCGTACCACCAGCACCGCGAGTTCCAGCCCGATGTCCACGCACTGTTCCAACAGGCAGGGCCCGTCGAACAGGTCGGATGTGGTCGCGGGGTCATCCACCCGCATCACGCCTTTGCCATCATATCCGCCGGTACGCGTCTTCAGGAAGGCGGGTAACAGATGGCCGGCCTCACGGATCTCATCGATCCCGTTCACCAGAGCGAACGCGGCGGTGGGAATGCCGTGCTGCACATAGAACTGTTTTTGCAGGCCCTTGTCCTGGATGGTCCGTAATACGGCCGGTGCAGGCACAACGCGTTTGCCCATGCGCTGCAGGTCCTCCAAGGCATCCACGTTCACTTGTTCGATCTCGATGCCCACGATATCCGCATCGGCACCGAACCGCACCACGGTTTCGCGGTCGCGGAGGTCACCGGTCACGAACCGGGTGGCGAGGCCGGAGCAGGGGGCTTTCGGATCGGGATCGAGCACATGCACCACACTGCCGTAGCGAAGCGCGTTCTCAATGAACATGCGGCCTAATTGCCCGCCACCGAGCAGGGCGATCACCGGAGCTTGTGCCATGGCCGGCAAAGATAGCCGGGTGGCAGGCCATGGGTTCAACGACGCTTGCGGACCGCGCTCGTTCCTTGGAAGCGTGCCAACCTGTAGCCCACGGTGAACTGAAGGGTGCGATAGCGGGGGAAGAGGACTTCGTCATATTGGAATATGGTCCACAGGCCACTGTAATACCGGAGCGTCAGGTCGATCCCGTGCTGCGTATCGAAGCCCAGGCCGGCATTCATGCCCATGTCCACCGGTCGCATATCCGCGGTCACATCCGTGCGGCCCTCGGGATCGCTCCGTTGTGCGCTGAGCACCTTTCCGAACTGCACACCGGCCTGCACGTTGACCACATTGCTGAAGTACAACTTCACGGACAAGGGCACCTGTATCATCAGGGTTCGCAGGTTGCTCTGGTCGCCATTGGGTTCGATGAAGCCTGATCCGAGCATCGACAGGAGCAGCTCGGGCTGCACTTCCATACGTGTACCCACCTGAAAAGGCAGGTACAGACCGGCCGTGGCACCGGGCACATTGGAGGTCTCAATGTGTTGGGCCGCGGTCGTGGCTGCCATCAGGCCACCTTTGATACCCAGGCCTGATCGTTGTGCGGATACCGAGCCTAGGATGGCCAATAGGAGCGATACTGATACCAGGGAGCGCTTGTTCATGACGAGTGGGTATTCGGGTCGCGTCGGTGTACGGTGAACGGCCCCTGCGCGTTCCATCATCGAAGGTCTATTTCGACGAGGTGGTGCAAAACGACGATGGAGGCCCGCTATTGGCCTCCATCGTGCATGTTCGTTGATGAATACGCGTCAGCGATCGCTCCCGACATCGAAACGACCTGTACGGCGAATATCACCTTGGACCACGCTTAGCACATAGCTGCCTGTAGCTATCCCCGTAAGCGGCAGTTGCACGGGATCCGAAGTGGAGCGGTGGGAGGCGATCAAGCGGCCCTGCATGTCGAGCACTTCGATCTCGGCCGGCCCTTCCTGGCCCAGCACAATGGTCAGTTGGTCCGTGGCCGGGTTGGGGAACAATCTGAACGCTCCGGCCATGTTGTCCACCAGGTCAGTGGTCGATTCGATCACAATGCGGTAATCCTCGGTCTCGCCATAGGCATAGTTGTAGCAAGGGTCCGTCGGTGTGGGTTCGCCGGTGTTGTGGTAAACACCACGGACGCGCATCCGCGTAGGGCCCAGCAGTGCATTGCCGGGAACAGTGAAGGTGATGGACTGGCTTTGACCGATGGCCGTGTTCGTGAACTCGCCCAGCTTCTCGGTGGCTGCGAACGTGAAGTTCTGGTCGTAGTCGATCCATACGGCGTAGTTGTCCGGTGTGTAAGCGCCGCTCTGAATGGTCACCGTGTAGGTGTTGCTGCGCACGACCGAGGCCGACCAGGTGGTGCTGTAATTGGTATAAGTGGGGGCGGTGGGGCCGCCACTGTTCACGTTGTTGATGTTGCCCAGCTGCACCGCGTTGATGTAATCGCCGTCCGAAGTGCCCTGGGTGGAGGTGGGAATGCAGTAGTTGCCCCCGGGCGAAGTGATCGTGATCCCGTAGTCCTCCGTTTCGCCCCAGATATAGTTGTAGCATGGGTCGGTGGGTGTGGGCTCTCCGTCATTCTGGAACACACCGCGCACACGTAAACGCGTGTTGCCGAGCGTTGCGGCTGCAGGCACGGTGAAGTTGATCGTCTGGGTCTGGTTAACGGCCGTGGTAGTGAACTCTCCGAGCTTTTCCCCAGCCTCGAAGGTGTTGTCCTGGTCATAATCGACCCACGCAGCGTAGTTGTCTGGTGAATAACTGCCGCCCTGGATGGTGATGGTGTAGGTGCTGCCGCGTTGCAGCGAAGTGCTGTACGTACTGCTGAAATTGGTGTAGGCGGGTGCCGAAGTGCCACCGCTGTTCGCATTGTTGAAGGTGCCCAGCGCCACGCGGTTGATGTAATCCCCTTCGGCGGTCCCCACCTGTGCCGTGGGGATGCAGGGACCTACCGGGGTGATGCCGCACGGACCCGGAGTAAGCAATTGGGACCGCACCCCGGTGAGCACACTGCTCATGTAGCTGGACTGCTGGTCGGTGAACATCACCGGGCAGTTACTGTAGTCCATGTAGTTCTCATACTGGGTCAGCACACCGCACTTTACCAGGCTGGTGTTCGAGCAGGAGAAGGTGGGACTGTTGGTCAACGGGGTGTCCGTGAAACCGTCGGAATCCGTGCAATTGCCGTTATCGAAGGGGTGCAATAGGCCGAGGTAGTGTCCGATCTCATGGGTCGCCGTCCTTGCGCCGATCTGCAGGCCGTAGCTGTAGTCGATCACTAGGCCATCTATAGCGCTGCCCACCACGCCACCAACAGGCAGATAAGCATATCCGACAGTTACCGTGCCACCGGTGGCTCCGCTGGTGATGTCGCAGATCCAGATGTTCAGGTAGCGTAATGGGTTCCAAGGGCTGCGGCCCAAGGGAGCCGACTTCATGTCGTTGGTCTGTGTTTCCGGGTCGAACCAGGTGTCCGTGGTCTGTGTGCGGGTGATGCCGGTGGTGGCATTGCCGCTGGGATCTACTTGGGCCAGGCAGAACTGGATGCCCGGGTTTCCGATGCTGCCCGTAAATGCCGGCCGTACGTTGGCCAGGTCCGTGTTGATGGCCGCATAATCGCGGTTCAGTTCGTTGATGATGGCCTCGATCGCAGCATTGGGCACGTTCTCAGCGGCCGTGTTCCACACCACATGCACCACCGCGGGAATGGTAAGGGTACCACCCCGTTCAGCACCTTCTGTGGCGGCAGGCAACGCTCGGAGCACATCGGTGTCCAGCCCTTGTTCCTGGAGCCAGCGCTGGGTCAGGGTATGGGCCGCACAATCGCGGTGCCCATCAGGGTCTTGCGCAGCGATCGGGTATGCGGCCAAAAGACCAAGAACAAGGGGTAACGAACGCATCATGGCGGCGAAGGTAATCCGCCTCGCGGCCCGCTCAGGCCAGTGACCGGATGGCCGCCAAGGGGTCCGGCGCACCGAACACGCTGTTGCCTGCCACGAGCACGTCCGCACCGGTGTCCACCAGCTTTGCGGCGTTCTCCATGCCCACCCCACCATCGATCTCGATCAACGCCTTGGATCCCGTGCGTTCACGCAGGGTCTTCAGCTCGGTGATCTTGCCATAGGTCCGATCGATGAATCTCTGTCCACCGAAACCGGGGTTCACGCTCATCAGGCACACCACGTCAACGTCAGCCAGTACATCCTCCAGCAGGTCAACACGGCTGTGCGGGTTGATGGCTACGCCTGCCTTCATGCCTGCGGCCTTGATGGCCTGGATGCTGCGATGCAGATGAGGGCACGCCTCCAAGTGAACGGTCAGGTGGTCAGCACCGGCATCGCGGAACGCACCGATGAACTTGTCCGGGTCCACGATCATAACGTGAACATCGAACGGTTTTCGTGCGTGCTTGCGGATCGCTTTGATCACCGGCAACCCGAAGCTGATGTTGGGCACGAACACGCCGTCCATCACGTCCAAATGATGCCATCCGGCCTCACTTTCCTCGATCAGTTCAACGGCTTTGCGCAGTTCGGCGAAATCGGCTGAGAGCAGGGAAGGGGCGAGGATGTGGGCCATGTTCACGGTCAGCACGGGCGTTGTCCAGGCTGCTTGTCCGCAAAGGTAGCTGAACGCGCAAAGGCCGCTTTCGGCGGCCTTTGCGTTGGTGTGGTATGGGCGTCAGCCCAGGTAGGCTTTCAGTACGCCGCTTCGGCTGGTATGCTTCATGCGGCGAATGGCCTTCTCCTTGATCTGGCGCACGCGCTCGCGCGTCAGGTCGAATTTCTGTCCGATCTCCTCGAGGGTGTGCGGTTGGTTGCCGGCCAGTCCGAAGTACAGGCGGATCACATCGGCCTCGCGGCCCGCAAGGGCGGACAGTGAACGTTCGATCTCCGTGCGCAGGCTGTCCGTCATCAGGCTCTCCAGCGGGCTGGGCTGATCGTCGTTGCGCATCACATCCATCATGGTTCCGCTGTCGCCGTCATCGCGCAGGGGGGCATCCATGCTCAGGTGTTTGCCCGTGTTGTTCAGGCTGGTCTTCACCTCTTCCAAGGTCATCTCCAGCACTTCGGCCAGTTCGTGCGCCGTGGGTGGACGTTCATGTTCCTGCTCCAGCTTTGCGAAAGCCCTGTTGATCTTGTTGATCGATCCGATCTTGTTCAACGGCAGTCGCACGATGCGTGCCTGTTCGGCCAGGCTTTGGAGGATCTGTTGGCGGATCCACCACACGGCATAGCTGATGAACTTGAAGCCGCGCGTTTCATCAAAGCGGGTGGCGGCCTTGATCAGGCCCAGGTTGCCTTCGCTGATCAGGTCGGGCAGGCTCAGGCCCTGGCCTTGGTACTGCTTGGCCACCGAGACCACGAAGCGCAGGTTCGCCTTGGTCAACTGTTCCAATGCACGTTGGTCGCCTTCGCGGATGCGCCTGGCCAGTTCCACCTCCTCTTGGGCGGTGATGAGCTTGACCCGCCCGATCTCCTGCAGGTATTTGTCAAGGGACGGTGTGTCCCGGTTGGTCACCTGTTTGGTGATCTTCAGCTGCCGCATTCGTGCCATGTGCGCGTCGTGTGTTTCCGTGGAATGACGCATTGAACGCGCCGCATTCGCCGAAGGTTACCGGGGCACTGAAGGAATGGACCGGTCATGAACGACGAAAGCCGCCCATGAGGCGGCTTTCGATACGATCGGTAAGCGGCTCAGTTCTGGGCCGGATCGGTGTTCTCGTTGCGCGGGCCATCATCTCGGCGAGGACGGTCGTCGCGGCGAGGACGATCATCACGACGCGGGCGGTCGCCACGGTCGCGGCGCTCACGACGGTCACCACCATCCATGGCGGGTTCGCGCTCCACGTAGCCTTCGGGCTTGGGCAGCAGCACACGACGGCTCAGCTTCAGTTTGCCGGTGCGCGGGTCCTTGCCCACTACTTGGAACTCGATCATCTCGCCTTCCTTCAGCACGTCCTCCACGCGCTCGATCCGCTTCCAGTCGAGCTCGCTCACGTGCAGCAGGCCATCGGTGCCGGGCAGCACTTCCACGAAGGCGCCATAGGGCATGATTGTCTTCACCTTGCCTTTGTAGGTGGCGCCCACTTCGGCCTGGGGCGGGTTGGCAATGGCGTTCACACGGGCCAGGGCGGCGTCGATGCTCGCCTTGTTCTCGCTCATGATCTCCACCACACCGCGGCCGTCCACTTCGTCGATGCTGATATGCGCACCGGTCTCGGCCTGGATCTCCTGGATCACACGGCCACCGGGGCCGATCACGGCACCAATGCTCTCCTTCGGGATCTCGATGGTAATGATGCGTGGCGCGTGTGGCTTGTAGTCGTCACGCGGCTGATCGATCACCTTCAGCATCTCGCCGAGGATGTGCAGGCGTCCTTGACGGGCCTGCTCCAGGGCCTGGGCCAGCACCTCGTAGGGCAGGCCGTCCACCTTCATGTCCATCTGCGTGGCCGTGATGCCCTTGGCGGTACCACAGATCTTGAAGTCCATGTCGCCCAGGAAGTCCTCGTCGCCGAGGATGTCGCTGAGGATCGCGTGGCGCTTGCCGTCGCTGATCATGCCCATGGCGATACCGCTCACAGGGGCCTTGATCTTCACCCCGGCATCCATCAGGGCCATGGTGCCACTGCACACGGTGGCCATCGAGCTGGATCCGTTGCTTTCCAGGATGTCGCAGTTCAGGCGGATGGTGTAGGGGTTCTCCGGCAGTCCGGGGATCATCGGTTTCAGGGCGCGGAGCGCCAGGTTGCCGTGGCCCACCTCGCGGCGTCCGGGTCCGCGGATCGGCTTCACTTCGCCCGTGCTGAAGCTGGGGAAGTTGTAGTGGAGCATGAAGCTTTCGCTGGTCTTCTTGGTGGCCAGGTCCACGGTCTGCTCGTCCATCGAGCTGCCAAGGGTCACCAGGTTGATGGCCTGTGTCTCACCACGGGTGAAGATGGCGCTGCCGTGCGTGCCGGGCATCACGTCCACCTCGCCCCAGATCGGGCGGATCTCGGTGGTCTTGCGACCGTCGAGGCGCATACCGTGGTCGAGCACCACGTTGCGTACGGCCTTCTTCTGGGTCTTCTTGAAGAAGCGGCCCAGCATGGCCTTGTCGGCCTTCTGCTCATCGGTGAGCGTGGCCAGGCAGGCCTCCTTCACGGCGGCGAAGTTGGCCGAGCGCTCTTCCTTGCTGCTGGGCTTCATGGCCAGGTCATAGTACTTCTGGTAGCAGAAGTCGTGGATCAGCTGGCCAACGGTCGCGTCGTTGTTCTCGTGGCTGTAGGTGCGCTTCACCTGGCTCTTGGCCACGGCGGCTCCCAGCTCGTTCAGGACCTTGCAGTGCACCTTGATGGCATCGTGCGCCACCTTGATGGCCTCGATCATGTCGGCCTCCTGCACTTCCTTCATCTCGCCTTCCACCATCAGGATGTCGCTCTCGGTGGCGGCCACGATCAGGTCGAGGTCGGCACGCTCGGCATCGGCGATGTCGGGGTTGATCATGAACCTGCCGTCCACACGGGCCACGCGCACTTCGCTCACGGGGCCTCCGAAGGGGATGTCGCTCACGGCCAGGGCGGCGGCACCGGCCAGGCAGGCCAGGCTGTCGCTGTGATTGCGCTTGTCGTGGCTCATCAGGGTCACCACCACCTGGGTGTCCCCGTGGAAATCATCGGGGAACAGGGGGCGCAGGGCGCGGTCCACCAGGCGGCTCACGAGGATCTCGTGGTCGCTGGGACGGTTCTCACGCTTGAAGAAGCCTCCGGGGAAACGGCCGGCGGCACTGAACTTTTCGCGGTACTCCACCTGAAGGGGGAGGAAGTCGATGCCCTCGCGGGCCTCCTTGGTGGCCACCACCGTGGCCAGCAGGATGGTATCGCCCATCCGAACGGTCACCGATCCATCGGCTTGTTTGGCGAGCACACCGGTCTCGATGGTGATCGCTTTGCCATCGCCCAGGTCGATGGTCTTGGTAATTCCTTGTGGTCTCATCGTCGTCTTCGTTTTTCCTCTTGTTGCCTACGTGTAAATGAAAGGGGCGACCGTGCCTCACGATCGCCCCCCTTTCGATCAGGATGTGCCTACTTGAGATGCCGGCGTTCCGGCGCTCCCGCATGTCTTACTTACGCAGACCAAGCTTCGCGATGATCGCGCGGTAGCGCTCGATGTCATACATCTTCAGGTAGTTCAGCAATTGCTTGCGTTTGCCTACCATGGTCATCAGCGCCTTTTCGGTGCCGTGGTCCTTCTTGTTGGCCTTCAGGTGCCCGGTCAGGTGGTTGATGCGCTCAGTGAAGAGTGCGATCTGGCTCTCGGCCCCACCGGTGTTCTTCTCGGAACCGCCGTGCTGCGTGAAAATGGCCTTTTTGGCTTCGCTCGTCAGGTACATGGTCGTTCGTAACAGGCGGCAAAGATAGATCTTTTCCCGATCCGGTCATATCCGGCCCGAAAGTGGGCTCAGCTCCTGAGCATCAGGAAGGTCTTCGCCAGGAAGGCCTTGAGGTCCTTGCGGTGCACGATCTTGTCCAGGAAGCCGTGCTCCAGCACGAACTCGCTGGTCTGGAACCCCTCGGGCAGGTCGCGGCCAATGGTCTCGCGCACCACCCGGGGACCGGCGAAGGCCACCAAGGCCTTGGGCTCGGCAATGTTCAGGTCGCCCAGCATGGCGAAGCTGGCGGTAACGCCCCCGGTGGTGGGGTCGGTGACAATGCTGATGTAGGGCAGCTTCTTTTTGGCCAACAGGGTCAGCTTGGCGCTGGTCTTGGCCATCTGCATCAGGCTGAAGCCGGCCTCCATCATCCGCGCACCGCCGCTCTTGCTGATGATGATCAGCGGGCACTTGCGCTTCAGGGCCTGGTCCGCCGCCAGCGCGATCTTCTCGCCCACCACGCTGCCCATACTGCCGCCAATGAACCGGAAGTCCATGCAGGCGATCACCACCATGTGCTTGTCCAATTTGCCCTCGGCGGCCTTCAGTGCGTCGTTCAGGCCGGTGTCCTTGCGGGTCTTGGCCAGTCGGTCGGTGTATTTCTTGGTGTCCTCGAAGTGCAGCGGGTCACCGGCGATCAGGTCGGCCCCGATCTCGGTGTATTTCTGGTCATCGAACAGCAGGGCGAAGTACTCCGCGCTGCCGATCTTCTCGTGGTGGTCGCACTTGGCGCACACCCACAGGTTGTTCTCATGGTCCTCGGAGGTCATGATCTCCGAGCATTCGGGGCATTTATACCAGAGGCCCTCGGGGGTCTCCTTTTTGTCCTCCGTACTGGTGGTGATGCCCTCTTTGACGCGTGTGAACCAGCCCATGGTGAAGTCGATTGACGAGTTAGGCGCTCCGAATGCCGGTCCGATCAGGCAATGGTGATCTGCTTGTCGAGGTACACGTCCTGGATGGCGTTCAGCAGTTGCACGCCTTCGTTCATGGGGCGCTGGAAGGCCTTGCGTCCGCTGATCAGGCCCTGTCCACCGGCGCGCTTGTTGATCACGGCGGTCTTCACGGCCTCGGCCATGTCGCTGGCGCCGCTGCTGGCACCTCCGCTGTTGATCAGGCCGATGCGGCCCATGTAGCAGTTGGCCACCTGGTAGCGGCACAGATCGATCGGGTGGTCGCTGCTGAGGTCGCTGTATACCTTCTTGTGGGTCTTGCCGTAGCCGTTCAGGGCGTTGTAGCCGCCGTTGGTCTCGGGCAGCTTTTGCTTGATGATGTCGGCCTGGATGGTCACGCCCAAGTGGTTGGCCTGGCCGGTGAGGTCGGCAGCGGTGTGGTAGTCCTTGCCGTCCACCTTGAAGCCGGGGTTGCGCAGGTAGCACCACAGGATGGTGGCCATGCCCAGTTCATGGGCGTGCTGGAAGGCCTCGGCGATCTCGGTGATCTGGCGGGTGCTCTCGTCGCTGCCGAAATAGATGGTGGCGCCCACGGCCACGGCACCCATGTCCCACGCGCTCTCCACGGTGCCGAAGAGCACTTGGTCGAACTTGTTGGGATAGGTCATCAGTTCGTTGTGGTTGATCTTCACCACGTACGGGATCTTGTGGGCGTATTTACGGGCACTGGCGGCCAGCACGCCGTAGGTGGAGGCCACCGCGTTGCAACCGCCTTCCAGTGCCAGCTTTACGATGTTCTCGGGGTCGAAGTAGGCCGGGTTTGGCGCGAAGCTGGCACCGCCGCTGTGCTCAATGCCCTGGTCCACGGGCAGGATGCTCATGTAGCCCGTGTTGGCCAGGCGACCGGTGCCGTACAGGGCCTGCAGGCTGCGCAACACCTGGGGGCTGCGGTTGCTCTGCGAGAAGCTGCGATCGATGAAATCAGCGCCCGGCAGGTGCAGGATGCTCTTGTTGATGGTCTTGCACTCGTGGCCCAACAGGTTGCTGGCCTCGCTGCCGAGGAGTTCTTCGATCTGGCCGGTCTTCAGGGTCTGCATGCGGGTGTTCCGTTTTGAACAGGCGGCAAAGCTAAGGAAAGGCCCCAGCGGGGGAAAGGTCGCGATGGCACCCGCTCCTCAGACATTTAGAATGGATATCCGATGCCCAGGTTGAAGTTGAACTGGGGCTTGTAGGTGGTCAGTAGGCCGTTCTCGGCCGCACGTGCCTCGAACTCGTCCTTGGGTTGGAACAGCCAGCGCTCGCCCTTGGGCAGGGAGGGGTCCTTGGTCTGTAGGCCCAGATCAAAGCGCACGATCAGGAAGTCGAAATTGAGCCGGGCCCCGAAGCCGGTGCCCACGGCCAGTTCGCTGATGAAGTCCTTGCTGAACCCGCTGCCGGGCTTGGCCGGGTCCTCGTTCCAGTTCCAGATGTTGCCGATGTCCGCGAAGAACGCGCCCTCGAGGTAACTGATCAACTTGAAGCGGTATTCCACATTGCCCTCCATGCGGATCTCGCCGATGCGGTCGAAAGCGATCAGCGGGGCGCTGTACGATCCCGGGCCGATGGAGCGGGCCCTCCAGGCGCGCAGTCCGTTGGCGCCGCCCACGAAGAAGCTGCTCTCGAAGGGCAGTACGCCGAGGTTCCCGTACGGTACGCCGAAACCGCCAGCGGCGCGGAAGGCCACGCTTCCCTTCGAGTGAATGATGTGCAGCCACCTGAGGTCGGCGTCCACCTTCACGTACTCGGCGTAGCGCACGCCCGCCACGGTGTTGAAGGTGTTGCCACTGGTGTCCGTGGCCTCGGCGCTCAACCAGCGAGGTATGGGCAGGCCCAGTGGGTGGCCGGCCCATTCCACCGATAAGCGGCTGAAGTAGGACGTGCGCTTGGCGGCCGAGCCCTGCTGTCGGGTGTTGGTCACCAACTGGCCCCGGAGGCCGGCGATCAAGTGGTCGGTGTAGCTGTCCGTCAGCACCGGGTCATTGGCCTCCTGTAGGTAGCGTTGGAATTCGGGGCTCAGCAGTGGGATGCGGATCACATTCACCTCGGCCGGGAAGAAGCTCATGGTGCGGGTCCGGCTCTCGAGCCATTCGTAGCCGAAGGACAGCTTGGCCAGGTTGCGGCTGTAGTCGGGCCGTCGCTGGTAGTTGTAGATCGCGCTCAGCAGGGTGCGGGGTGCCGCCTGGCCTGAGAACCGTTCGCGTTTCACCGGCAGCAGGAAGTAGGGGAACCGCAGGGTCAGTTCAGGGCCGATGTCCACCGTATTGAACAGGCCGGAACTGGTCAGGCTCCCGGTGGTGGCATCCTCCACGGGTTGCGATGCACTGGTCAGGCTTTGCTGTGCTTCAAGTCCCAACGTGAACTGCGCCTGCAGGGAGACCATGGTGCGGAACAGGTTGCGGTGCCGGTAGCCCAGGCTTACCGAAGTGCCGAGCGCTCCACCCCGGTTGGTGCCGGCACCCTCCAGGGAAAGGCTCTGCGATCTTCCCGGTACCACATTGATCAGCGCATTGGCACGTCCCTTTCCGCCCGCATCCGTGGTGTCGTAAGTGATGTCCACCCGGTCGAACACCTGCAGGGCGGTCAGGCGCCGGTAGGTGCGGTCCGCGTTGTTCTGGCTGAAGCGCTCGTTGGGCTTGAGGAACACATCGTTCAGCAGGGCGCTGGTCTTGAAGTCGCCGAATTCGTCCTTCAGGATCAAATAGCCGGCCTGTTCGGTACTGTCGAGCACCATGGTCTGGTCCCTCACCGGCCTGGCCATGGTCACCGTGATGGCGTTGATGGTGTACGGTGTGCCTTGCGAGGTGCCTTCAAGGCCCCGTTCACTGCGCGGATAGTTCACGCGTTCCAACCTCAAGGCGATGTCCACCTGATGGTCGCCCACCGTAGTGTCGGCCTGGTAGTTCACCATGTCCCGGGTGAAATAGAGGTAGCCGATGTTGCGCAACTGGTCGGCGATGCGCGATCGTTCCTGGTCGAGCACATCGGCATCGAACCGGTCCCCTGTGTGCAGCAGGCTGTTCTCCCAAGTGGAACGCACGTGTTCGCTGATGCGCGGGTCGTCCGCGGTGTAGGTGATGTTGCGCAGTTGGTAGGGTCTGCCTGCGTTCACATGGAACTCCACATCGCGTTTCGGCGTGTCGTACGGCTTGCCCCATTCGCCCCGCAGGCGTATGCGCCGTCGCGGGCGGTCGCGCACGGTGTCCGTGACCACGGCCCTGAACCAGCCTTCCTTGTTGAGGTACATCCGCATCTGCTCCACGGAGCGCTCGGTCAGTTCAGGGTTCAGCAACACGGGAGGTTCGCCCACATCCTCACGCAGCCATTCGCCCTTGGTGCGTTTGTAAGGCTTCGCAGGCTTGCCACGCTCGGCCCTTTGCTCGTTCCGTTCATCGGTCCGCTGGTCCTTGCGGGCCTTTTTCCCAGCCATGCGTTCCGGGTCCGGCAGTCCGTACATGGCCAGGTGGAAGCGCATGCCCACGATGCGCTTGTTGGGCTTCTGCTTGATGATGGCCTCCAGTTCCACCGGGTCAACGCTCTTGTCGTGCATCACCACCCTGTTGCGGTTCAGCAGGTAGCTGCCTGCCGGAACACGCTTGGTGGGGGCGCAACCGGTCAGGAGCAGTATTCCCGTTAACGCAGCGGCGATATGGAGGTTGAAGGTCCGCACGGAGGGCTGGTCTGCCTATTTTGCGCTCCGTTCCAGCTGCCGCTGTAGGGGCAGCGCCAAAGATATCCGCCCCTTGAGCACCAAGGCCGATCTGAAGTTCGTGCGTTCATTGCACCAGAAGAAGGTGCGCGAGGCCGAGGGCCTGTTCCTGGTGCAGGGCCCCAAGCTCGTGGGTGAACTGCTCGCCAGCGGCTGGCCCGTAAGGTCCGTTCATGCCACTGCTGAAATGGCCGAACAGCTCCGGCTGAGCGATGCCGACATCCTGCCCGCGCACGAGATGGACCGCCTGGGCACCCAAGAGAGCGGCAATACCGTGGTGGCCGTGGTGGAACGTCCCGCTCAAGGCCCCTTCGCCCCATTGGGCGCCGATGAACTGGTGCTGGCCCTCGACGGCGTGGCCGATCCCGGCAACCTCGGTACCGTGCTTCGTATTGCCGATTGGTTCGGCATCGGCCGTGTGCTCTGCGATCGCGCCAGCGTGGAGGTGTTCAACCCCAAATGCGTGCAGTCGAGCATGGGTGCCGTGTTCCGCGTAAGCGTTCATTACGTGGACCTGGCCGCTGTGCTGGAACGTGAACGTGCCGCCGGGGCCACGCTCTACATCGCCAGCATGGAAGGCAGGAGCGCGTTCGATCTGCCACTGCGACGCCCGTCCATCCTGGTGCTGGGCAGCGAATCTCATGGGGTGTCGGCTGCAGTGCGCGCGCTGCGTGGCGAAATGATCGCGGTGCCGCGCGTGGGTGCCGCCGAGTCGCTCAATGTGGCCATGGCCGCATCGGCGCTCTGTATGGAGTTCACGCGTCAGCGTACTTCGCCGTAGCGCTGGGCCACGGCATCGGCCACGCGCTGGCCGTCCATGGCCGCGCTGACGATTCCGCCCGCATGGCCACCCCCTTCGCCGCACGGGTACAGGCCCTGTACGTCCACATGTTCCAGGGTCACCGGGTCGCGGGGTATGCGCACGGGCGAACTGGTGCGCGACTCCACGGCCACTACCACGGCCTCGTTGGTGCGGTAGCCGCGCATCTTCTGCCCAAAGGCCTTGAAACCATCGCGCAGCCGCTGGCCGATCTCGCGGGGCAGCAGTTGGTCCACGCGGTGCGATAGGATGCCCGGCGGATAGCTGCACTCGGGCAGGTCTGTCGAGAGTCGGCCTTGGATGAAATCCTCCAGCCGTTGGGCCGGTGCGGTCTGTGTGCGTCCGCCCGCCACCCAGGCCGCTTGTTCCACCTGCTGTTGATAGTGCATGCCGGCCAGCGGGTCGTGCGCGTCGAAGGTGCCCCGGGCCTCCACCACCACGCCCGAATTGGCGAAAGGGTTGTTGCGCTTGCTCGGGCTCCAGCCGTTGGTCACCACCTCGCCCGGGGCGGTGGCACAGGGCGCAATGATCCCGCCCGGACACATGCAGAAGGAGTACACGCCCAGTCCTTCCACCTGCTGCACCAGGCTGTAGCTGGCCGGTGGCAGGTAGGGGTCGCGTACGTTGCAGTGGTATTGTGCGCGGTCAATGATGGCTTGCGGGTGTTCCACGCGCACGCCCAGGGCGAAGTCCTTGCGTTCGATGCGGATGCCTTTGGCCAGCAGCAGCTGGAAGATGTCACGCGCCGAATGTCCGGTGGCCAGCACCACGGCCTCGGCCAGGAACTCGTTGCCAGTGGCCGTGCGCACGCCTTTCAGGCGGCCCTGGTCCACCAGCAGGTCGGTCACGCGTTCGCCGAAATGCACCTCGCCTCCCGCGTGCA
>Ga0315900_10002676_pt1 | contig 26841 bp, 25 predicted proteins | sample LakEriMetagenome_FD_203521 | JGI IMG/M metagenome (GOLD analysis project Ga0315900, IMG submission 203521) | Freshwater fungal communities from buoy surface, Lake Erie, Ohio, United States - Buoy 12 MA114 | ecosystem: Environmental > Aquatic > Freshwater > Lake > Lake biofilm | place: USA: Lake...
TGAAGAGATCATAGAGTGTTTTGCCATGATCCACAATTCGAAAGAAAACAAGCTTATTACCCTTTAGTGAGAGTCCGAGATTGCGGATGAACTTATTCCGTGCTTCGCAATTAATGAGGAAATCGATTTCTTCTTGATATGTTTTTCCCTTGACTGCATGGCTAGTAGATTCATTATACTTAAGGACGATGCACTTAATCTTGAGTTTGGATACGTATCCTTGGTCCATGAGCTCTTTTGTGCTGACGGCTTTGTATTTTGGGCCGAAGAGACCTTCGATTGTTGTCTCGTTAAGGGCTGTGCCATCAAGGGTTCCAGTAGTCCCAAAACGATATTTACAATCAGTAAGGCTGCTAAGAATTTGTATAAGCGAAGTCGCTTTTGCTCCATGTGCTTCGTCTCCAAATACTACACCAAATTGTTGATACCAAGGTTTTGGCATCTTGTTCTTGCCATTGTTGAGTGACTGCCAAGTGGTAATGACCATGTCACAGTCGATATCATTCGACTTGTTCAGTCCTTGAGTGGACAGGTGTATGCTACCTGTATACCCATAATCTCGAAAGTCACTCTCCATCTGATTGACCAGACCGATAGTAGGAACGATGATCAGACCTTTATGCTTCTGATACCATCTCATCAGAACGTAGATCATCAATGATTTACCAGAAGAAGTCGGAGATACTAACGTTCTTCGATTTGATCTGATACACTTTAAAATTGAATCAAACTGATAGTCTCTGATCGCATACTTCTCAGGAATTCCAAGTGTATTTATGAACTCTCTTAGCTCGTGCTCAGATATTCCGTCGTAGTACAGCTCTTCGTCGAACGTAAACTGATAGTTTCGGGCATCACAGAATTTCTTGATATGCCTTGCCAATCCGGCGTATACATATCCAGTCAGATTGTTGACAAGACGAATCTTTCCATCCCACATTCTGGCTCGATACTTTGGATGGAACTTATAGTTCTCAGCATAGAACGTAAACACATCACCCAACTCCATGATAGTCGATGGCTCTGCCTCCACTTTGACGTGGACATTGTTTATGAACTTGAGATGTACTGTACTCATTAGATACCTACTTTAAAACGCTCCCACTCGATCGCCGCCTTGATATTAAAGCCGCGTGCCGTAAGGGACTTGATGATGGACTCAAGCAGGTCGATCTTCTCGTGTTGAATGCCCAACTTCAGAGATAGGTTGACAATATCCTTGTCTGCTTCTATATAGTTATTCACCTCAGATTTCAGTATTTTTCCTTGAGGTGGCAAGCGCCAACCTTTTTCGTGTGACTCTTCTGTCGGTCCGAGAGTGTAGAACTCCAGCTTCTCGAGCTTGAGTTGCTTCATCTCTGCCTCTTGCTTACGAAGCAGCAGACGCTCATGCGTAAAAATCTTGAAATACTTGTGATGGAGTTTTGGAATGTTGAGAGCTTCATCGCCGAGCTCAGCGCGGTTGATCTGGGAATCCTTTTCCCATTCTGCATATATGTCATCAATTTTCATAATAAATCCTATAGTTTAGTAATGTCGTACCTCAGATATTTAAACTCTACACTGCATTCTATATAATTGACACTGGTATCTGTACTATTAAACTCAATATCTCCGAGACTTACTGGAAACGCGTCGTAGAAAGTAATCATAATATTCGAGTTCATGCTGCTGTTCATGATCTGTAAGTTAAGATCAGAATACAGAGTTGCTGATGTTCCTGCTTGGGCATTCTGTAAAGTTTTATAACCGTCAAAGTTAACAGGCGATGCCAATGACACCATCCAGTTATAGATCTCCAAATAATCTGTCATATCCTCGTTCAAGCGAAACGTAATATCCAACGGACTATAAGTAAGTTTGCCCGTCACTGGAATCGGAACGAACGGAGTTGGACTCTCGCCGTTACTCATCTGCACACCAGGAAAACGGATGTTCTGCACATTGTAACTGATCGCAGGTGCACGTGCCAAGGTGAACTTATAGCCGAGCGGCGATAGAAAGTTCTTGTTGATACTATTAACGGCAGTCATATCTTTTCCTTGGCCATAGATGCATTATACACACTATTTATATATTGTACATGCCAAAAAGAAGGGGAGCCTTTCGACCCCCCTTCCAGTTTTTGGTTGGTTGTTTCCAACTCTTATGATTACATAAGGTTGTTAACAAGAACGCGACGGTAGTACTTGTTCGAATCTTGCTCAAGAGTTGCAGTTGCGTTAGCAGCTGTAGTACCCTTAGCGAATGGATTCGGTGCCATACCGTAACGTGTCTTGAAGCCGATCTTCGGTTGGAATGAACCTGGATCAACTGCACGAACCATTTGTAGTGGAACGTATGGGCAATAGAACAGACCAGCGTCGAACGGATTCGAACCCTTATAGCCTACTACCAAGAAGTTTGTTCCAGCGTATGGATCGATATACACCTTAATACGACCATTGATAACACCAGCAAATGTGTTGCCTGTGTCGTCGATGTTCAGCGAAGAAGTGTTCATCGCAGGAGCGTAATCAAGAACGCCAGCCATTTGAAGTGCCGAAGCAACGTCAGACGAGCAGATGATTACGTTACCCTTACCGCGACGTGTTTCTTTCGCGATCTTGTTGCATTCACGTTCGATTTGGAACAGAAGACCCTTGAACTTTTCAACTGACCAACGACCGTTTGAATCGGTGTCGAGGTCGAAGATACCAGCAGTTGTGGTTCCTTCGGTTGCACCCTTTTCAGCAGTGATGATGATCGAGCGAACAACTTCACGGTTGATTTCCGCAAGGATTTCACCTGAAAGGATGTTCGAAAGTTCGGCTTCTGCGTCAAGACCGTGAATTGCCTTCAGATCTTGTGCAAGTTCTAGGGTGTATTCTGCCTTCAGAGCGCGTGTCTTAGCAGATACAGTTACCTTCTCGATTGAGAAGCCCATTTCCGGGAAGATGTATGTGCTGTTAGCGCCAAGAAGTTCAGCTGAACCAACTAGAAGACCCATCGTGTAGTTGTAGTATGAGTTACCAGCGTTGTTCGATGAATCAGGAGCTGTACCAACAGTGTTAGCACCAACTGCAGTTGCTGAACCAGCACCTGTGTTAGCAGCAGTAAGACCTGCACCTAGACGTGAAGCGTGACCTGTATTTGCTTCGTTGTAGAATGCTTCAGCAACAGTTGAATCTGTTGAGTTAGCATACTGCGAACGCATTGCAAAGATAAGACCAGTTGGACCGTTCATTGGCTGAACGCCGCAAACGTCATAAGCGATTAAGTTTGGCATCGAACGACGTACGAGTGAAATCAGTACTGGATCGAAGTTTGCAACCTGGCCGCTGCCTACCGAGTTGACGTGACCGTCAGCTTCGCCAAGCATTTGCTGTGAGCTACCTTGGCCGGCAGCTTCGCGAAGCGCACGCTCTGTATTTTCAAGTACAGTTGCGGTTACAAGACGCTTGTGAGCATCTGTAATTTCTGGAAGATCTGTGTGCTCGAGCACTGGCTTCCACTTGTTATTTAGTTCCTCAGCTAACATTTTATTCTCCCTTTATCCTTAGGATTTGTTTATTATTTATCAAATTAAAACTTTTTGGTTCTTGAAATCGCGCTGACATAGTTTGCCATTTCGCCAACTGCTACTGGTTTATCGACATCGGAAAGACCTTCAGTGGCTTCTTCTGTGATAACGCCTGTATTCACTTCTTTCTTTTCAGAGAAGTACTTGCTCTTCAGAATGTCGAGCTTCTTTGTATAAGACTCGGAATCTGTGAACTCGATACCTTCTGCAAGTGTACGAAGCTTTTCTACTTGTGTAGCAGCAAGACCTTCAGACACTTCGTCGAATGTAGCTTCCATTGTAGCTTCATCGATTACTGACTGTAGTTCTAGTTGCTTGTTTACAGACTCGTCGAGCTTTGCTTCTAGCTCTTCGAGTTGTGCCTTCAGTTCACCAACCACATCAAGCTTTTCTTCTGGCACTGTGATGTAAGATTCAGCAAACAGATTGTAGAGGCCTTCCATGAAGTTCTCTGCAATATCGGCGCGGACTGTGGATTCGATAGCAAGCTTGTTATCTTCCATCCACGATTCTACTACATAGTCGAGATACTGATCGACTTTTGTAGTGATCTCTTCTTTAACTTCTTCGACTGCTTCGTCAAGCTTCGCTTCGAATTCTTCTTCGAGACGTGCTTCTTCGAGCGATACGCGAGCTGATACAGCTGCTTCGAAGATCGTTGAAAACTTTTCTTTTGCTTCTTCAGTTAGATCTTCACCAGCGAATACTTCGTTGATGTCTTCCTTTACTGCGTTAAGCGTAGGCATCGGCATCTTACCCATACCAGGAGCACCGCCTGGAACTGGTGAAGAAGGAACGCCGTCTGCGCTGTACTTCTGAATCGAGTCATTGAAGAAGTGCGAAAGATCTTCGCCCTTTAGTTGCGAAAGGAGTTGGCTGAAAGTAGCCAGCATCTCTGCGCGCGTTGGATTTGGCTTCAGTGTTTCCGAACCAGCAGACTCTTCGAGACCATCTTCATGAAATTCGTCTTGAACGATTTCATTCGTATCTTTATTTGACATTTTTGACTCCTTGTAAATTTTATTTATTTATTCTAAGTTAGATTTTAGAAATTTTATTGAGGAAGTTCTCAAAAATTTCAAACTTTTTAGCTTGAAGCTGTCTTGAAGAAGATGCTTTTTCAATAGTGTTTACGGTTTGCTCGAGAACCGCTGCTGCATTTTTCTTTGCAACAAGCAAATCGTCTTGCCATACCCACTCTACACCTTCCATAATCCCGTTAACAAATGCATCTGGAGCAGATGGATCGGCTACGATGTCTGCAGCTGTGGCCAAATAGAAATCGTCTTGAACTTCGTTGATACCTTCTTTATTTAGCTTCAACGAACCCATACCTCTGGATGACACACCAAGCTTTACACCTTCTCCGATAAGTCCCTTGGCAATGTTACCCATTGGAGTATCCATTAGCTTAGCGCGACCTACGAAGTTTGTGCTTTCTCTCTTCAAAGAAGTGATCATGTGAGATACACGATCAAGGTTAATCGAAGGACCGTCAGGATGGCCTAACTCGCCGAGAGCTCTGCCTTTCTGAATATAAGCTTCGTCGTAACGATTCACTTCTTTTTCAAGAGTCTCGACAGGATACATGCGACCGTTACGGTTCTTGATGCCTCCTTGTAAGAAGATACCTTCGATGTATACGTTCTTCTTCCCGTCTTCACGAGCTTCTGTGATGCATCTAAGATCTTCTAAAACTTCTGTGATTAGCTTCATGTTCTTGCCTTATCCGAGATATTCTGTTGGAAGAGTACCAGCTTTTTGTACTTCAAGTAAAACATAACCGTTAGCAGTACCTACGAACTCAACCGTAAGGTTGGCTGTCTGTCCAACAGTGAGAGCCATACCTGAACCGGCGTAGTCAACATATCCAGTTGAATCATAGACTGCAACCGGTGCTGTGCCACGCTTGATCACAGCATAACCGGCCGGATCAATACCAAAGAAAGCTTGAGTGATATAAACACCTGTAAGAACTTCGTCTCCGAGAGCCAAACATGTAGCAGTTGCATCTACGTTTGTAGTGATGCTATTGCCTGATACTTTAATAGTAGTGTTAGCAGCCGAAACGTGAATAACAGCAGAAGTATTCTTTTTATTTGATGTAATAGTTACGGCCATTATTCACCTCTGTGACTGATTGAGAAGTCCAACATTTGCTCGATACCTTCTGCTGTATCGCAGGCTAGCATGAACTCACGTTGATTATCTTCGTTGAGTTTCTCAAAGACCGATACCATCGTTCTCTTATGTGTTTCAGAAATATCTGCAAGCTTGGCAAGCAGTCTTTCTTCTTTGTTCAGTGGCTTACCACCGCGTTCTGCAGAAAGCTTAGCAGCGATCGCCATAACTTGGCGCTTCTTCTGCGACTTACCTTGAAACTGCGGAGCGGCTGACTTCTGGAAATCCTTGACTACGGTTCCCATCGAAGCTTTCTTCATGTCGAGCTTTTCTTCGATCTCTACTTCTTCGTTGGCAATCTTACGAACAGCGTTCTTACGATTGTAATACTTGCGAGCACCATCAGCGGTGTTGCTTTTTGCAAACAAACCGCTTAATTGCTTACCGGCTTTTTGTGCGTATGCATCTTTCTTTTCAGCCGAGATTTCATCGATCTGCTCAGCATCTTCAGACATCTTAACTTCGCCGCTGCGGCGCTTTAAAGCCATAGTACGACCAGCTGCTCTCTTCTTCAGAGTCTTAGTATCGGATCCGTCTTTCGACCAGTCGCCGCCACCCATCTTCATCTTATCAGCGATCTTCTTGCCTTGTTCGCCTGCCTTATTATAATAAGTGCGTACAGTAGGTTCGCTAAGTTCGTCAATTTGATCAGCTTCTTCGCCGTACATCTTATCAAGTGCGCGGTTGACACCGACTGTGCGATTCTGCATCTTCTTGAGTTGGCCGTCATAACCCATCTTTGGTTTACGCGCACTAAAGTCTGCTGCTGCTTTCTTTGTGTATGCACCCATTGTGCTCTTTGAAAGCTCATCTAGCTCTTCAGCTTCTTCAGCAACCTTTTTCTTCTTACGAAGAAGGTGGAAATCATGCGCATCGACCTTGCCATTCTTGTTGGCATCGATCTTATGCTGATTTCCCTTCAGCTCTTCGTATACTTCTTCGTCTTCGCCAGGATTATAACCTTTGCGATGCTTCGGACGATCAGCCATCTTGACCTTCGAACCCTTAAAGAGTTCATCGTCGTTACCGTTACGATCAGCAGTCTTCGCAACTACGTGCTTGTCAATGAACTTTTGCTCGTCAGGATTCTTGACGACCATCGGCCCAAGCTGTCTTTCATTTAAGAAATCTTTAAGCGTCTTCGCCATCGTCGTCTTCTTCCTCTGTGTCTAAATCTTCTAAGTCCAGATCTTCAAGATCAAATTCTTCGTCTTCGAACTCTTCGTCTTCAAAATCTTCATCTTCGAACTCTTCGTCGTCGATGTCAAAATCCAAATCATCTTCGAATTCTTCTTCATCGGTATCTTCAGGTTCGTCAGAAGCAAACATTTGTTGAGCATATGAAGTACGCTCATCTTCTAATCTTGCTACGATCTTTTGACCCATAAGATCATCAAATGCCGTGGCAAAGCGAGTTGGCTGTTGATCTACAGCTGCTCCAATTAGTTCGTCAATATCCATATAGAATCTCCAAAATCTTTTTATTATTTATAATGTATTTATTTTCCTACCAAATCTGGTACATTTGGTAGAGATGTTGCTTTCGGCTTAGGTTTACCAGGTGCAGGATCAAGAGCAGAATCATCCGCGGCAGGTGGAGTGCCTACATCTCCAGGAGGAAGTGGCTGTCCATCTGGTCCCATTTCTGGCGGAGCATACTGAGGATTATCGATTTCGTCGGCAATTTGCTCGTCGATCTCTTTCATATCTTCTTCAGTCTGATACAGAACGTTACGACGAATCCATTCATGTGAGTAGTACTTGCCTGCATAGTCATCGACATCACGAAGCATCGAGATACGATCGCGAAGGATCTCGGTATTCTTTAGCTCTGCAAAGTGATTGTCTTCTGTGAATTCATACTTGAAGTTAGACTTAAATTCGGCCCAATCTTCAGAGGTAATGATACCCTTCAAGATGAGTTGCTTCTCAAGAATCTTACTGAAGATATCAGAGAATCGAGCACGAAGACGTGTAATAAATTTGGAAAACTTAACTTCGTCTCGAGTCACTTCAGTAGCTCTACCGAAGTTGAATGCTTGTTCAGGATCAAGACGCGAGATCGGAACGTTCAGAGCTTTGTAAAGTTTGCGTTGGAAGTATACGATGTCGTCGATCTGTCCAAGGTTCTGACCACCTGGAAGAGTAGTGATTTCTGTACCTTTACCGCCTTCACGACGTGGTAGCCAGAAATCTTCAAGCATCGTCATGTGCTTGCGATCGTCTCTGATCTCTCCAGTTCCTGCGTCATACACTACCTTATTCTTGAAGCGAGTCATGACATCACGAAGATATTGCTCAGCTTTCATTTTTGGTAGGTTACCAACGTCGATGTAGAAGATACGACGTTCAGGTGCGCGTGAGATACGATAGATGACCAATGAGTCTTCCATCGCCTTTAATTGGTTGAGAGGCTTGATAGCCTTCTGAAGGTAACCAAGAACCATGTCGCCTTTGACATTGACAAGGCCAGAAGACACGTTAATAATCGAGTCGACTGCTATCTTAATACCCTGCGTGGTAGGATCTTGGTAGTTAGGCTGAGTCGGTACTTTCCCGAAGCCATTCTCGTTGTAAATGTAGAACTCTTCACCCTTTGAAGGAATGATAACGTTCGAGTCTTTGGAGGCTTTTCTTTTCTTCTGTGTCTTGACTTTACGAAGCTTGCGAGGATCTACGTAACGAAGCTCTTGAATTCCGTCTCTCGGATTCTTTTCGTCAATCATCAAGTGATAGAATATTCTGCCGTCGACATACCATTTACGGAAAATTTCGTATGCGTGCTGATTAAACTCGAGCAGCTCGAGTACAGTGTCGAACTCATCTAAGATAAGTTTCTTCACTTTATCTGGTTGCTTCAAATCGTCAAGATTTAAAGATACAACCTCTTTCTTTGGATCAATAACGACCGCTTCATTGATAATGTCATCGACAGCAAGTTCGATATCTGGATGCTGAGCCATCTCTCTGTACTTCGAGACAAGCTCTGACTCGGTGCGAATAGCACCTTCCATATCAACGTACTGACCATAAGCTCCACCTTCGGCAAGAACAAGAGCTCCATCATCGTCCTGTTTAGGAGCAAATGATGGAAGCTCTTTTTCTTCTTGCTTCTTTTTAATTTCAAAACCAAATAACTCGGCCATGGGTTCTCCAATTTAAATAACGAAAAAGTAAGGGGATGTACCCCTTACTTATTAATCACCGCCGGCGTCGCCTGTGACACTGTCTCCAACATTCCAATAGTCGTACTGGAATGTAACCTGGAACAGTTCGATCTGGTCGGTTGTAGACCAATCAAGTTCGATTGGGCTGATGTTGCTTGGGAAGATACCGTTGAATTCGTACGTACGAAGCTTCGATCCGTCCTTAGCAAACTGTGTCACTGTCGCCTGTGACTTATAACGATTGATTTCTCTTACGTTACGTTGTAGACGATTGATAGCATTCGACCATTCTTCCATGGCGTTACGGATCAAGAAGTCTTCATCGTTGATAATCGTAACTGTCCATTCTGCGAATGTTCTGTCACCAGCTAACTTCATTTGACGGCCAAAGTAAAATACTGGAATAACACCGAGGTCAGAGCCAGGCAGCTGAGCTGCCTGACACATGAATCGGGTTTTAGCATCTCCAGCGCTGTTCGCAGGATTAAAAATATCCACTTGGAACAGGTTTTGTCTTGCACCGCCGTAAGTTAGTTGGCTTCTCATTTCATTGATATTAAAAGCCATTTACTTTCCTCCTAGGTTTATCTTATTTATTAGAACTGGCCAGCGATTTCGTTGAACTCGACACCAGATCTTACGGCGACGAAGTTTAGCTGAATGAAGTTGATCGACTTAGCAGGCTTGATGTAGATATCTCCAACGAAGCGGTTGCTGTCGATTACTTCAGCAGTATTATTCGTCTCGTCACAAACCACGCGGAAGTCAACGATTCCACGACGTCCTTGAACGTCACGTAGATAAGGTTCTACAAGGTTTCTGAACTGCGATCTTGTAAATTCGTCATTGAATTCAAACAGAGTAGAGTTAGAAGCCGTAGCAATTGCCTTTTCAAGTGTGATGAACAGGCGACGTACGTTAATACGATCGAATGCACTCACACGTCCTAGAAGAGTTTTATCTCCGTAAAGGATTGTGCCTTGACCAGGGAATGTAACAACTGGATTGACATCATTCTTATACAGAAGATCTCTTTCAGGTTTGCTTGGGCTAAAGGCAAGCTTTACAAGATTCTTTACTTGGCCACGTGTGAAGCCAGCAGGTGAGAACCAAGGATCTCTTACACTGTCGCTACGCGCTGTAATACCGGCCATATCACCGTTCAGTGGGATATAACGATATACGTCTGCATATTTGTCGTACTGATACTTGTAACCAGAATCGAGGAATGCATATGAAGTATTACGTAGAAGACGTCTGAAATCTACGATGTTCTGTGCTTGCACATTTTCTGTGTTAATACCTACAACGTCGCTGTATGCAGGAGAAACGAATACTACACAATCCTTGCGAACTTCTGCAATGTTGTCGATCAGATAGTTTGCTAGCTGAACGTCGTTAGTTCCCATTGCTTTACCTTGAAGGATCAAGGAAATATCTACTGTGCTTGCATCGGCAAAGAGATCATATGCTGAACCGAGAGCGGCCATCGATGCGGTGCTTTCTGTTGCTCCATCTGCACCACGTACGAATGACTTAGTATATGGAACTGCAGCAGTCGAATCAGCAAGATTTGCAAGTGTAGCTGAAGCTGCACCTGAACGATCGTTTGTAGCCCAAACCCAACGTGAGAAGTCGTTGATAGCAGTCTTATAGTAGTTAGTCGTACCGTCGTCTTTCTTCGCATCTGTGGCGCGTGAAAGATTTTGGTAGATTTCAAGAACTTGACCAGGTGTTCCGCTGATCAGACCGTCTTCGTCAACTACAACAACCGAAACTTCGTCTGTTACTGTACGACCGGCACCTGTCATTGCTGAAGATACACCAGGAGCAGACTCTACAACATTGAAGTATTCCCACTGACGTGTCAGTGAAGTACCGCTGAAGTTAGTCGACTTGTTCCAAGTGCTATCAAAACCGATGTTGAAGAAGATGTTCGTACCATCGTCGGCTTGTGTGCCCTTCGAAGCAACCTTCATGTTCTGCTTGCCAACTGAAGTGTTACCAACTTCTACATAGTCGCCAACTGTAAGCTTGTCTCTTAGAGCTGTCACCGCAAGACGTGCTTGAGCGAGCGTAAGACCAAGGTCGGTTGCTGTTTGCGGCGTGATGAACACGTCTGAGTTAGCGGCGCCGTTTGCAATAGCAAGAACTGTACCATTTGATGTTGCTGACAGCGAGAAAGTATTTGTATTAAGAGTCTGAACGTAATAAGTTACGCCCTCAGAAAGACCTTGGATAGTATTAAGCGTGTTTGCAGCTCCCGAGGCAAACCACACTGCGGTTGTGTTTCCAGTGAAACCGTGACCGTTTGCAGTGATGACGTTTGCAGAAACTGAGTTAGAACCAACTGTAAGTGCACTTGCGGAATCTGCTACGCGATCAGCGAAGTCATTTCCAGACCATACAAACACTACGTTAGCAGTATTGCTACCTACGTTGATAGCTACTGTTGCCGATGTAAGATCTGCAAGAGCATACGTATTGGCAGTCGTTGAACCCCAGGTTGTATTGGTTTCAAATGTAACTGTCTCAGCAAACTGAGCCGCGCTATCGCACATCGAAACCTTTAGCGAGTTGCCAAGTGCACCAGGATAGCGAGCAATAAACTCAGTTCCTGTGAAGATGGTGTTCGTTGCACCATAATTTTCAAACTCTTCTGTGTTTCTTACTACAACGTTCGAAGCAACTACAGCAGCTGTATCGCCAGCATAAGCCGAAAGAACACGGTTGTTAGCAATGAATGAAAGTAGAGCTGAAGTAGTTCCTGTCGCAGCTTTTGACAGTGTAATAGCAGAGTTTGTTACCGCTGTTACGAATGTATCTTCTGCGATGCCGTCACCTTGTACGCGAAGACCGGCTGTAAGACCAAGAGCAGTACCATTGGCTTCTAGAGTCGTATTTGCATTCGGCGTGATGGTTGAAGTGTTAGCAAAACCTGTAGTAGTTCCTGCACGCGATACATACAGTGCATTTCCATAAGAAAGGAAGTTAGCAGCAGTGTAAAACGTTTCGTAGTTACTTGAAGTTGGTTTACCGAAGCGATTTGCGAGTGTATTTTCTGAATCTACAAGAACAAACTTTCCGATTGGTCCCCAACGAAATACTCCGCCGAAACCACCGACCGTAGTCGCAAGTGCCGGAACAGTTGTTGTAAGATCAATTTCAGAAACGTTAATTCCCGGGCTGACTTGAAACGCCATTGTTATCTCCCTTTAAAGGTTAGTCATGTAAGTTGCATTTGCTTTATTTATAACTTCATTAAATTAGGAGATTTGTCAATGAAAAAGCGCGGTTGCTTTATGTTGAGTCTTTTCCTAGCATCGTGTAAGTTTTCAGATAATAATTTATCATAATTTTCTGCGAGTAAGAACTTAGCTTTTTTACCATTTCGATATGCTTCATATAACATTTTAAGATGTGCAAGTGTAAGGTTTCTTAATCCTAATGGTCCGCCTACATTAAAAAGAATAGTCAAACTAATAGCCAACCAACTTAAAGCTCGTGTTTGAGCAAACGAAAACATAGTAATACACATTTCTCCATCTACGGTTGTTGGATAACCAGTAAGAATATGCCAAATGTCATGAGTATCTCGATAGCGTTTAGCCATCCAACTGTATGGATGCTTAGCTTCGATCCACTTATCATTTGCCTGTCTTCGACTAACTTTTACTACATTTATTTGTTCTTCTTTAAACTTTTCATAACAAATTCGGCCAATAGAATTTTCTGGTCGATCAGCGAGCGTGGGAATATAACTTGAAATCTCTTCATTATTAAAAGCCATTTCTCCACCGATTCGTGATTCTAACATTTTTTTATATGTGTATTTGAGAGAAGGTCCACTTCCGTGTCTAACTACTTGAGCAATAAAAATCAATCCGTTTGTAGGATGTAATAATGCATGCTTTAATGCTCTTAACATACGTTTTATATCAAAATTATAATCGTCCATATCAAAAGTTTCCTTCGAAGAATCCGCTTTTCTTGGCTGTCCAGAAATCGTCTCTTGGTCCACCATCGAAGAGAGGTTCATTGACTTCTTCGTCATGCTCATCGTCTCCTGTGCTCATGAGCCCGAATGGAAGCATCTGCTGTTCGAGCATCTTCTCGTTTTGTTCGTAGATCTGCATACGAATGTCGACGTTCGTAATCTCCTTCAGATACGGTTGAGTAGTCAACCATGCAAAGAGAACACAGCACATGGCCATGTCATCGTTACCATCTTCGGCTTCGTAAGACTGATTGCCCTTCAAACTGTTCTTCAATGAGAAGCGAGTCAGCTCATAGATAGTGTCATAATCATAGATCAAGAACTTATCAGACTCGACTAAAGTCTTGAGCGTCGCGCATCCAACTCTTTTGACTTGCTTTGTTGTCTTGACACCATAGTGCGTCGTAGTCGCAAATCCACCTGAAAGACTTTGTCCTGTTCTGCCATTATTGGCAGTTACGAGAACGCCGTCATACTCAAGATCATAGTGTAGAATGTCTGCTACTTGTTGGCCGATGTCATTTGTTTCGACAAGAACCAAGGCGTCGTTATACTTGATAGCCGCATTGTAAATGATATTCGGATAGATCATCGGAGATATCAAGTTGTTTCGATATGTAGCCACCTGTCGATAAGGCATCGTTGATACGTTGACGACAATGAAGGCAGAATAGTCGGCTCCAGCTCCTCGAGAAGTATCAACTACGATAGCATAGATCGTATCTGGTTCAGGCTCTTCGTAGATCTTTAATCCTCCATCTGCTTGGGCAATTGGATGCTTGTAGACCATATTACGAAGTTTAGTAGGATGGATCAGTGTGTTCGAAGATCCAAGAAACTCGCACTCATATTCTTGTCTGAACTGTTCTTCAGACGTGTTACTGATCGTCTGCTCTCTCCATGCCTCATCGCGACCTGGAATCTGTGACCAGTGAACGTCGACACGAGCATAGGCATTGCGGCCTTCTTCTGACTCTGTCCAGATACGGTAGAACATGTTCATACCATTTGGAGTCGAAGTCACAAGAACCTTCGAACTTTGACCAGATGAAATGGTAGGATATACCGAGGCAAAGAACTCGTCTTGAATGTTGGTCGGAACGAAGGCAAACTCGTCGAGGTAAACCATGTTCTGAGAAGTACCACGAATAGCAGAAGATGAGGTAGCAGAAGCAAGGATTTCTGACCCATTCTCGAGCTTAATATTACCTTTATTCCATTCTGTGACACCCATCTGAAGCCACTTCGGAAGATGCTCGAACATCAACTGAATACGTCCAAGGATTTCTCGAGCCTGTCTATCTTTGTTGGCGAGAATAGCGATGGAATATTCTTCGTTAAATACGATTTTCCATAACAGGTATGCGGCAACAGTAGTCGTCTTACCAACCTGACGAGGCATCTTACAGATAACGAAACGGTTGGCCTCGAAGGCAAGGATCATTTCCTTCTGGAATTCCCAGAGCGGGAATATGATCAGACCCTTATCGATGTTAACGATCTTACAATAAGTTAAGATGAAGTAGATAGGATCCTCAGAGCACTTGATATACTCGGCAACTTGCTCAGGAGTATACTCGACCTTTGTGTCAGCTCTTTTTAATCGAGGGTTACCTAAGTAATTTTCACTCGCCATCTTTGTGCTGCTTTAAATATTTCTGTAACTCTGCGGTAGATCCGACAAAGAGATTGTTTGTGACTTGCTGTGGAGAAGCAGAAGGATCATCTTCCATGATCTTTTTCTTCTTGGCCTGAAGATCAACCAAGTCTTTGCTTGCTGCCACCATTGTATTCATCATGGTTGCCAAAACTTCGTAGGCTCTTGGGTGCTGGCTTTGTTTAGCCACATCCATCAAATCAAAGAGTGCTTCTTGTCCCTTATTAATCACTTCCATCATGTTCTCGCGAGCATACTCAAAGTCTGCTGACACTTGAGTACTCATCTTCTTTTCGATCACGGCGGGTAAGTTATCGCCCGAGGCGATGTTTAAAAACTTATCAAGTTCGTTGCTCATTATAGATTCTCTGTAATTTCATGAATAAAGCCATAGTCATCTGTACTTATAATTTCATCATACGGCAAGCTTGCTGCAGCATTACTTGTAGGTTGACCGTTAGCAGTCAATCCTGGACGAGCAGTTACAATTACGGTGCTAGTGGTATTCGTTGTGTTTCCAGTTTCTACGTCTTCAGGAAGTCTGAAAGTAGTTTCTGCTTTCTTAATTAGTTTCGATTTCTTTGTAGGTCCATACAAGTAACCCTTCAGTGTAAAGCTGAGTGTCCATGTCAACACTCGTCTTTCTGTGAAGGAACCTTCGTATTGATCTTGAGATGTGATGCTATTTAAGATGATAGGAATGTCTCGCGGTCCATCCACCTCAGGAACAACATTTACACTGACTGTAAAGTCTGGTGTGAAGTAAGGCACAATCTGTTCTACGATTCGTGTGCCGTCTTCTGCGTTCTTAACCAAAATATTCATCTCAAACTGCATGTCATAAGGAACAGGCTGATACTGATACTTGACTTCATCGTCTGTGCCAGCAGTAGCAGATTGTTTTGTCAGCTTGTTGAGAGTATTCAGTTTACGAGTGGGATCATATTCCATCGATGTCATCTCGAAAGAAATACGAGGAAGAACGATACCAACTTGATTTAACATTTCTGGGTTCTGATCAAGTCTCGCAAGAACTTTATCCTTCGGACCATAAGTCAAAGGAATCTTAAGAGTCTGAAGTACTTCTCCGGTAGAGCTTAGGCGATTGATGTAGATGTCATTAAATACCGTACCGAATACGATGATGTATTTTCTTAGACTGTCATGATTCCATGTTCTTCCAAACATTATACTTGTCCCTCACTAAACGGATCTATTTGTGTCCAATCGAGAAGTCCGTCACCTTCTGTTTCGAACTCGGTATTATCTTCGAATGGATCGCCGGATTGGGTTTCAAAACTGTATCCACTCTGAATAACAGGAGTTCCGTCTTGAGTAACAAGAATGAGACCATCTGAAGTCATAATGTTGTATAGGTCGAGGCTAAGGCTGAGATCTCTCTCGATATTATCAATCGCGGCAATTCCAGTATTCAGTGCTTCACCGCTATATTCAAACATCTCACAAACAAGATCATACATCTGAATTGATCCCATCTGATAGAAGACGGGAGTTTTATTCACATACTTGATGTACATCAAGCGATCAGCCATCGGAAGATATATAATATCACCTTCTTGAGGGCGATCGATCATCTCAAGGTTTCCGATCTCGTCCATAAAGTTACGGACAGATACAGTAAACGTTACCTGATCTCTGATTTCAAGACCAAACTTCGAGAGGAACTGACCGTCTCCTTCGTAGCTTTCATAGCTGCGAATATACATGTCAATTAAGTAAGAACTGTTGTACTGTGATACAGCATCTTCTTCATATACGTCGTCTTTTGCTATCAGTGTTCGAGGGCAGTAGAATACGTCGTGACCATATATCTTAATAGACTCGAGAACCAGATCTTCGATTAAGACCTGCTCTTGGCTATTTGTAAAGTTGTTAAAATAGAAATTGGTCGACATGTATTATCCAATCATATCGAGAACCGGAAGAGAATAAGAAGAAATCATCTCGTCTTCGAGCTTTCTTCTTTCGGCTACGGCATCGTCGTAGATTTTCTCTCCGTTAAATTGAACTCCTCCTGGTAGAGTCATACCTGTGAACTTCGTGAGGTTCGATCCCCACTGTTCTTTAATCAGAGTCGTAGCATAGTTCTGAAGCCAACGATCGTTATAAGCATCTGTCCATGTTTCTGGATCCACGACTTCGTAGGCTTCTACGAGTAAGAATTCTCCGACAGCAACAGTGCCCCAATCCATATCAACGTGTAGTCGATCTTTGTGGCGAGAGTAACGAATTGGTTGCTTACCAACAAGAAGCTCGTTCATCAAAGCAAGGTGTTCCATGACCATGTAGTAAGGAACAAGCGATACGTTAGTCAGAGTATAGAGGTCGTTCAGAGCAATTTGATAGCGAATATTAAAGAGGTCGTCAGAACGGATCGAAGGATCTCCCATCGAGAAGATGCTAACAGCACCAATGATATTTTCTGGAAGAGTAATATACTTGTTCTCTACATCGGTCGTTGTGATAGCATGCTTATAGTATACTCTTTCTGAACCATCGAAGTGATAGTCATACCAGTAACGCAAGGCTTCGTCGACACGATCATCTACCTGATCATCATCTACGTTGATCTCAATTACTGGCTTGCCAAGCTTACGAAGGCAATACTCTTTAAATTCTGCTTTTGTGGTAGGAGTGGCCATCGAATCCCTCTTTCAATATATTTATCTCAGGCTATTTATAAGCCGTATAAATACAACCAGTACACTATGAGGACTTGAAATATTATGAATTTAGACTTGATGATCATCGATAACTTCTATACGAATCCCGATGCGGTCAGAGCTTATGCTCTGACTCAAGAGTTTGATGTAACAGGTAACTATCCTGGCAAACGAACTCGCTCCTTTCTCACAGACGATGTCAAAGCATGCATTCAGTATTGGATGAATTTTGCTGGTAACATTACCAACTGGTACGAAGACTCTGGTTATACTGGAGCTTTTCAGTATGCAACAGCCCAAGATCGCACGTGGATCCACTGCGATCATACGAGCATGTGGGCAGGAGTATGCTACCTGACTCCTGATGCACCACTATCGAGCGGCACTGCCATGTATCGGCATAAGGAATCAGGAGAATGGCGATCGCATGAAAACCTTCATGAGGGATACGACTACACCAAATGGGATAAAGTAGACTCGATTGGTAACAAGTACAATCGACTTATTCTTTATCGTGGAGATCTGTTCCATGCCAGTCTCGACTACTTCGGTAAAAACTTATATGATGGAAGATTGTTCCAGACATTCTTCTTTGATACGGAGAGATTCTCATGAAGGTATGTAAGATCATTTGGTCGACGAATCGACTCGAGTATTTGATTCCTACTCTAAAATCCCAGCGAGATATGCTAGACTTTAGTGGATGTCAAGTCGAAGGCATCTTTATTGATGACATGCCAAAAGGTCGCCATGACGGTACGATGTTCGAATTAGCCAAGAATTTCGGTTTCACTGAAATCATCTTACATCAACAGAACATGGGTTTGCCACACGTATGGAATAAGACTTTCGAAATTCTGAGAGCGCGAGATTATGACTACGTGTATCTGTCTGAAGACGACGTCACGTTCAACGTCCCAATTAAGATGCTCGATATGACTCAGATCTTGCATGATTATAGAAACGTTTCTCAGGTATGTTTAACACGTCAGAAATGGTATGACTTTGAAGAGGAAACTCAGGCTTATGAAACAGATATTACACTCGGAAAGTATCGAGGCGAGCTTTCTGCGGCATATTTTTGGAGTTTGGCAAGCGTTTTTCCTCGGGCGATAGTAGATCTTCCTCATGCCGAATCTGTAGGCGAGAAGAACTTGAGCGAGTATGTTGTGGCAAAATCATTGCAACAACTTGGCATGCAGACGTGTAAGGTAAAGACTGAAGAAGGAAACAACATCGTCAATCATATTGGCGAGTATAGCATCGGTAAAAGAGCAGAACCTGGAGATCCTCGCTATGAGGATTTCTCAGCCTATGATCCTGAAACGAAGTATAGTTCTCGTCATGGAACTAAGTGGACTTAAGACTATCATCATTCCAGAAGTTGATGAGTATGCTCTTACGAGATCCGCTCTTGACTTCATTAATCCAATGATAGTATCGACTGCCTTCAAAGTATAACACTGCTTTCTTAATAAGTTTTCTTAGATATTTATCTAAGATATCATTCTTCATCTTCACTCATAAAAAGAGCCTTCGGCATCTTCACTTTCTTTTTTGGTTTCTTCGAGACCGCAAGAACATCAACTACTCCAATACTTTCAAGACTGTAAGTCTTCGCCCGTTCTTCGATTTCTAGGTTAATAAAATCTACTCCGAATTCTTTATGAAACTCAACAAGAAGATCTTCTCTGCACGTTTCGAGATATTGCTTCCATCTCCATATTCCAATCTCAGCAAGGATTTCTCTTCTTCGCTTGGCTTTTACATTTTCTAGAGGAGTTTTCGTATGCCAGTTACTAGTATCTTCGAGATGGTAGGATACCATCTTACTATGATGAAACATCTTATATCCGGCAGCATATGACATCATTGCCATCATCACTTCTTCGCCTTGGAAGAATACCTTTGGATCTAGACCGACATTGTCGATCCAATCTGTATGCGTAAAGAAGTTTCCTGCCATGATATGAAATGCAGGTCTTGGCATATCTGTCGAAGGAACATTATCTCCATGAACGTCTGGAATAAAATTATGAGGATCGATAGTATAATACTTTACTTGACAAGCGTCGTTCTCTTCATACTGAGGATAAGTTTTAATTTCTCCATCTTTCTCTTCAATCACAAAAGATTTACATGATCCGGTAATAATTACTTTATTTGTTCCAGACATGTCCATCGCTCTCTTATAATCTTCGATAAGAGCACGATCCCAGTTAAGATCGTGTAACATATGCGAATCGACTTGATAGATAAAGTCATACTCTGAAGTGACATTTAGCAAGTTAATATATCTTGCCCAAACACACCCATCAGAATACTCTGGATCAATTCTTTTATAGATGACATCGTCTCTACTTACGAGTACAGGTTCTGTACATGCCAAAGAATCCTCATAACGAGTTTGCTCAAAAATCGAATAGACTACATTGTTTCTATTTGACTTAGTTTGCATCATACTCTTAATGGTATGAGGAAGTAAAGGATCTTGATACGAGCATACTGAAACAAAAATATTCATTGTTTAATCTCTTCTTTTTGCATATTAAATTTCTTTTTAATTCCCATAAACTTTCGATAGTATTGCTTATCATCTCCAGGAATTAGATTTGCGGTTTTATCTATCATCTCATCTGTAGCTGGACCGACAGAAGCAGTGATATCCTTATTCAAGAAAGGAATCACATGTAGTAAAGGATCTCCTGCTTTGATATGAACATTACATTCTCTCTTTGGCATACAAATAAAGTTTACAGCATGAAAGTTTTTATAATCTACCAAACCTGGAGTCACATATAAATCTTCAAGAAAAGTGGAATGATAGAATGCAGGCATTAATAATGCGCTGATATTTTTTTGTGTAAAAATTTTCCATGGCGCTGGAAATAAAATGGCTGCAGGATCAATTCCAACCGGAGTAAATGCACCTTCGACGAACTTTTCATCCATCTTTACTCCATTGGCGAATCCACGATCTCCTCGAGAACCTTTATCTCCAAGATACCAAGAAGTGCCAGCTTTGTTTGCCATAATATGAATATCTACCCATGCAGGAATGATATATCCAAACTGAGCATAGTCTAAAATTCCTGGGCAGAATGGCATAAGATGTTTGCCATACTTGTCTTGTTGAACTTTACGAGTATTAGTTGGAACATCAACAGCTCGTTCGACAGAAAAGTTGTGATAAGACAATTTTTGAATGTCTACGAATTGAATATCTTTCTTTGGTTTTAAGAAGGAAAACATATCTTTCATTTTCTAGGCACTCTCAATTCTTTTGTGTATACACTTCTTCGTGTATTTTGCATCTTTGATATAATATTAATTAGTCGATGCTCATCTTCTTTCATATCCCTAATAGTAGGTTTCGATGGAACTGCATCACGCTTAATCGGAATTGCAATAACTAATGGTGTGCCAGCTGGTAAAAGCACATCAGCATTTGGAGTATGCCAGATTGCAGGGAAATTCACTTCTTTTGGATACGTATCAGTATCGACCAATCCTGACAAACAAGTAAAGTGACTTTCAAAGTTGTTAATCGGAGCGATAAAAAGCGTAGACCAACCTGGGGCGGTCCTTACGATCCATGGATTGACAAACTTCAGAGGAGGCGCTGGAAAACCTGGAGCAGTTTTTTCTCCAAGCTGTCGAATGTCATGAAACTCGCACACATTCATTTGCGGAGAAGCTGTCACCTCGATCGTACTGCAATCATGATTTGATCTGACAGTCATGTCACCTACAAGAGGAATGACATATCCTAATGACATGGCATCGATCATAGGCATGCATTTTTTTGCAGTAAAGCTGTGAGATCCTGACCAGTCGCGATCATCTCGACCATCTGTAATCAATGGTGGAATTTTCTTATACCATTCTGGAATATATTTGGCCGCAGGCTTTGGCTGAGGTAATGAGGCTACATCATCTCTGTGACAATAAAACTCAATGATAGGTTTCTTCTTAAAAGGATTCCAACTCAACATTCTCTTTCACCCATTACCCATGCTACAAGACTTTTACGAAAACCAGAAGTGACTGGCGCTACACGATGCGGCATCCATGAAGCGAAGAATACGATATCGCCTTTATTTGGCTTAAACGAAACCTTGTCGTCAAGATTTCCAGTGTTGACAATCTCTAACTCTCCGCCTTCATATTCTGAAGGATCTGAGAGAAGAAGAGATGCCGATATCTTTCTTATATATTTCTGCCAACCAAACTCGACATCCCAGTGCCAAGTATAATGTTGATTTGGTCCATACTTTGTATATTGAAACGCCTCGACGCCTTCAATGTCATACATAAAGTTGTCGTAGTTTACGACAGATACAATTCCTGACATTCTTTGAAATAGCCAATCGCTATGTTGATCATGGTGGATCCACGAGATGTCTGAATCGCGCGTTTCTGCTGGAGCTGGTGCATTGTTATTTGTACCAACTTTGCCCTTTTCAAACTCTTGAAGTTTTTCGAGGTCGATAATTTTATCGACTTCTTCAGGAGTAAATCCTCCTGTCCATACGGCAAAACAATTCAATTGCTTCCCATACTTAGGAATATTATATGGCATAGTAAATCCTTCTTCAAATCACTTATTCAATGGTAATATCTATATATCCTCCAGGCGCCACAGTTACCGAATGTGATTGCCCATCTGGATAAGCATAGTAGCTTGCCCTCTGACTATTTATTACTGGTGCAGTCGTTCCTCCAGCATTTGATCCTGGGAAAGTAATACCGAGAGTATTCGATGGATTTCCAGGAACAGCAGGAGTTGGTGTATTAAAATTCTGAGGACCATTGGTTGCAGGGTTAAAATTCTGAGGACCATTATTCGCTGGATTAAAATTCTGAGGACCATTGGTTGCAGGATTAAAGTTTTGTGGGCCATTTGTAGCTGGATTAAAGTTTGCTGGCCCATTCGCTACGTTAAAGTTCTGAGGCCCGTTATTTGCTGGATTGAAGTTCTGAGGACCATTTGTAGCTGGATTGAAGTTCTGAGGACCATTGGTTGCAGGGTTAAAGTTTTGTGGACCATTGGTAGCTGGATTGAAGTTTTGAGGTCCGTTAGTTGCAGGGTTAAAATTCTGAGGTCCGTTAGTTGGAGCATTGTAGTTTGCAGGACCATTGGCTACGTTAAAGTTTTGCGGGCCATTTGTCGGAGCATTGTAGTTTGCAGGACCATTCGCTACGTTGAAGTTTTGTGGACCATTGGTAGGCGCGTTGTAGTTTGCTGGACCATTCGCTACGTTGAAGTTTTGTGGACCATTGGTAGCTGGATTGAAGTTTTGTGGTCCGTTTGTCGGTGCATTGTAGTTAGCTGGTCCATTGGTCGGTGCATTGAAGTTTGCAGGACCATTGGTCGGAGCATTGAAGTTTGCAGGACCGGGCGAAGACGCATTGTAGTTTGCAGGACCGTTGGTAGGCGAGTTATAGTTTGCAGGGCCATTCGAAGGAGCATTGAAGTTTTGCGGACCGGGAGAAGGAGCATTGTAAAAAACACCGGCGGGCGTAAACCGGCCGGTGCCAGGAATTTTGTTATATGTGCCAGTTCCATTTCCTGGAACGATGTTATAGTTAGCTACGTTTCCTGGAACGATGTTATAGTTAGCTACGTTTCCTGGAACGATGTTATAGTTAGCTACCGGCCCAGGAACGATGTTATAGTTAGCTACGTTTCCTGGAACGATGTTATAGTTAGCTACCGGCCCAGGAACGATGTTATATGTGCCAGTTCCAGTTCCTGGAACGATGTTAAACGTGCCAGTTCCTGGGTAAATGATATTATATCCAGAAATATTGCCTGGAACTTTGTTGAACGTTCCTGTTCCTGGGTAAATGATGTTGTAGTTAGCGACCGGCCCAGGAATGATGTTATATGTGCCAGTTCCTGGGAAGATGATATTGTAGTTAGCTACCGGACCAGGAATGATGTTATATGTGCCAGTTCCAGTTCCTGGAACGATGTTGTAAGTACCGGTTGCATTTCCTGGAACAATGTTATATGTGCCAGTTGCATTTCCAGGAACGATATTGAATGTACCAGTAGCATTGCCTGGAACGATGTTGTAAGTACCAGTTGCATTACCAGGAACAATGTTAAAAGTTCCTGTTCCAGGAAAGATGATGTTGTAGTTGGCAATATTTCCTGGAACAATGTTAAACGTGCCAGTCGCATTTCCTGGAATAATGTTAAAGTTACCAGTCGCATTACCAGGAATGATATTGTAAGTACCAGTGGCATTACCAGGAACAATATTATATGATCCAGTTCCAGGCCCAGGAATGAGCGCAGTACCAGTACCTCCACGACCAGAAACAAGAACACTGTTTCGGCCGTAAGGAATCGTGATGTTACCAGGACTGTTGAACTTAGTCGTTCCAGTCCCAGCACCACGCCATGTTTTTTCTAATGTAAACTTTGAACCACCACCAATACTCATTATGCGGCGCCCTTCACCGTCAGAGAAACAATCCAAGAAGTACCGCCATCATAAGTCATCAGTGACCAGATGTCAATAGCATTTGCTGTTGTCGTTGCAGGAGGAGCCACACCGCCAGGATACTTCGAACCTGTAGGCCATGTGATCGTACGTCCACCGGTAGCATCTTGCTTGGCAACGATCGTTCCTGCCCACATTCTTGTGCTCGGAGGAACATTCGTCGGAGCGATCGTAATATTGCCAGTGAGTGTAAGATCCCAGAAGTTGGCTTCTCCACAATCAAGGCTATATGATCCAGTCGTCGATGCGCTAGTTACTTCATGTTCAGTGTAACCTGCCAGAATTGGGCGAGTAATAGCGTTGTTCGCCATTACAAGGTTTGCTGACAGCGTAGTTAATCCACCAGTAACACTGAACGCTCCGTTCCATGTAAGAGCACCAGTACCCGCACGACCCAATTTAACAGAGTTGTCGGCGTTACCAAAGATGATGTAACCGTTATTTGCCGACTGTTGACCCATAATACGAACAGTATCGGCGGTATTAACATCACCGAACCAGGCATCATCGCCAATTGAGATATTCGTGCCGGCACCGTTGTTAGCAGTAGTTACTCGATCAAAACTTCCAACGCTTGTAACACTAAGATTTCCAGTAATCGTAGTATTACCGGCTGCGAGTGTCGTAATACCGCTTACTGCTTGTGCAGCACTTGTCGATTGAATCGCAGTAGTGCCAAGATATAAAGAAGGCAATCTAGCAAAAGCAACTGTACCACTACTAATATTCGATGCATTAGCAGAAAATGTAGTAGCATTTGTATATGCGGTTGCCGCATTGCCTGTAATAGCAGAGTTAGCTGTACCGATCTTCGTGTCAGTGTAACTTACGGCATTGGTATAAGCGGTTGCTGCATTACCTGTAATAGCAGAGTTAGCAGTACCAATTTTCGTATCAGTATAGCTCACAGCATTCGTATAAGCAGTTGCTGCATTACCTGTAATAGCAGAGTTAGCTGTACCGATCTTCGTATCAGTATAGCTCACAGCATTTGAATAAGCAGTTGCAATGGCAGAGTTAGCTGTACCGATCTTCGTATCTGTATAGCTAACTGCGTTCGTATATGCAGTCGCGGCATTTCCTGTGATCTGTCCTTGAACAGTTGCCAGAGAAGACCCGCCAAGATTAGTTGCGTTGTTTGCAGTGCCGCTAAAAGATGTAGCATTAATCGTCGAAAAGACTGTCGAGTTACCAGACTTTAATAAGCTAACCTGCAGGTTAGCATATGTAAATGATGGATCAGAAATATTAATAACGTTATTATCAACATTTGACTCATTACCAAAGGTCGAGATTAGTACAAATTCTTTTGACGTAGGATCACGAGCAAGACCAGCGTGGTTCGTGGTATTACCAGATCCTTCATAGTGAACGATAAATCCACCCCACAGTGTATCTGCATTATTATTAACTGCCAATTTAATAAGAGAATCGGCAACAGATAGAGTTGAGACGTTTACAGACGTGATGTTACCTGTAACAGTAAGATCTCCTCCGATTGAAAGAGATCCAGAGAATGAACCGTTAGCAAACGTTACGTTATCCGTAGTGCGAACGTTCTGATTCATACGATATGGAAGACGAGCTTCGGCAAGCGTTCCATTATTTGCATTCGAAGCATTCGCAGCAAAGACCGTCGCATTGGTATATGCGGCTGCCGCATTCGCAGCCATTGCCGTATTAGCAGTACCAATTTTTGTGTCGGTATATGATACGGCATTGGTATAAGCGGTTGCAGCATTACCTGTGATAGCAGTGTTAGCGGTGCCAATTTTGCCATCAGTGTAGCTCACTGCATTCGTATACGCAGTCGCAGCGTTTCCTGTAATAGCAGTGTTAGCTGTACCGATCTTCGTATCGGTGTAAGACACTGCGTTGGTATAAGCAGTAGCAGCGTTACCTGTGATCTGACCTTGAATTGTAGCAAGAGAAGATCCATCGAGGTTTGTAGCATTATTGGCAGTACCACTAAACGTTGAGCTATTCGTTGTCGTGAAAACCGAAGAGTTTCCAAGAATTAAAATAGCGGTCGTTGAATTTGAAGTAAGCGTAGCGCCATGAGAGGTTGCATTGATCGTCTTTATTTCTAAGGCTTGGGCGTTGATAGTGCCACTTACAGCCAAGTTACCATTAGAATACAATGCCATGATAGATGTAAGAGTTACGTTTGCGTTTGCAATTCCAGATGGTGCCTTATACCAACTGTGAGTACCACCTTGCATTGAATATCCAGCGGCTTCACCGTCTTGAATATATTTGTAGGTAGTATTAGCCCAGAAATAGTTCTGAGAAATGTACACGTTGGTTTCATCTTGATAATTCCAAACCGATGCACTTCCTACTTGCACTGCTTTTGCTGTATTAGCCCAGGCGCTAGCAACAGTATTAACTGCTACAACAGCACCTGTTTTGACATTGCCAGTGACATTAGCAAAGCCAGTAATCGTAGTGTTACCTGTGTTGACGGTGCCGACAGCTAAGTTACCATTAGAATACAGTGCCATGATAGATGTAAGAGTTACGTTTCCGTTTGCAGTTCCAGACGGTGCCTTGTACCAGCTGTGATCACCGCCTTGCATTGAATATCCAGCAGCAGCACCGTCTTGAATATATTTGTAGGTAGTACCATTAAAGAAGTAGTTCTGAGAGATGAACACATTGGTTTCATCTTGATAATTCCAAACCGATGCACTTCCTAATTGCACTGCCTTTGAACTAGCCCATGCGCTAGCAACAGTATTAACTCCTACAATAGCGCCTGTTCTGACATCGCCAGTTACATTAGCAAAGCCAGTAATCGTAGTATTACCTGCGGCAAGCGTGGTAATTCCTGATACTGCTTGCGCAGCGCTTGTCGATTGAATTGCAGTTGTTCCAATAAACTGCGAAGGCAATCGAGCAAATGCCACCGTGCCTGAAGTCAGATTAGTAGCATTTGCAGCAATTGCGATGGCATTTGTGTATGCAGCGCCTGCTGCAGTAAGTGCAGTATTTGCATTTGTATTGGCAGTGATAGCTGCATCATATGCAGTTTTAACTGAAGCTGCAGTTGCCGCCGCTGTCGTAGAAGTATTCGAT